>Ga0308167_1001082_pt1 | contig 35725 bp, 47 predicted proteins | sample PhyCR1_2_FD_202138 | JGI IMG/M metagenome (GOLD analysis project Ga0308167, IMG submission 202138) | Phyllosphere microbial communities from UC Gill Tract Community Farm, Albany, California, United States - DLSLRC.R1 | ecosystem: Host-associated > Plants > Phyllosphere > Unclassified | place... | reverse complement strand
GCCACGGCGTAAGGGCAACCGCAACACCTCGAACATGTATCAGCTAAACGTCAGGAAACTGCGCGAAGCCGCTGCTGTTCACCAGCCAGAATCTGATGCGTCAGAATCTGACACATCAAAATCTGATGCACCAAATTTTGATGCGTCAAATTTTCACCCGTCAAAATCCGGCGAGAAAACGGGTTTTCACCCCCCAGAATCTGGCGACGATCCGTCAGTAAGATCAAAACATGATCCATTAGATAAAAACCTCTCTTGTCCGGACGCTTCGCGACCAGACGACACGCCTGTGGATAATCCCGATCAATTCCTGGCTCGCTTTCCCGACGCGGTGGTTTACAGCGAGAAAAAACGCTTGTGGGGCAGCCATGAGGACTTGAAGTGCGCGGAATGGATATGGGGGCAGATCACTCAACTCTACGAGAAGGCGGCAGAAGCTGACGGCGAACTGGCAAGGCCCAAAGAGCCAAACTGGGCTGCGTGGGCGAACGACGTGCGCTTGATGTGCTCACAGGACCAGCGCACTCACTACCAGATTTGCAAGATGTTCAAACGTGTTCAGAGCGATCCCTTCTGGTGCCGGAACATCCTCAGCCCAGCAAAACTCCGTGAAAAATGGGATGAGCTGGTGGTCAGGCTCGGTCCGGTTCAGCGGTCAGTCACAGACATTTCACCAGTCGATTACGCCATCCCGGAAGGGTTTCGCGGTTATTAAGGGATTTCAAAAATGACTACGCTATCGAAAATTTACGACAACAAATCTAAAACTGAAACGAACATCACGACCCGCAAAACTTACCTGCTGGGCGTTGATGAACTCTATGTCGAGATTGGTTACAACATCCGGGAAATCGATCAGACCCACGTCGAGGAGTTCCGTGATGCCTACATCGCTGGTGAGCAGGTGCCTCCGCTCGCTGTACAGGTAACTGAGCAGGGCATAAAAATCATCGATGGCCACCACCGTTACTACGGGGCCAAACTGGCACAAGAGGCCGGTTATGACATCCGCCTGGAATGCAAAGACTTCATAGGCAGCGAGGCGGACCGTATCGCATTCATGGTCACGTCCAGCCAGGGACGTGCACTGGAACCACTTGAGAGAGCAGCTGCATATCAGCGCCTGATTAATCAGGGCTGGGAACAGGCTCAAATAGCCAAAAAAGTTAAGCGCTCGATCACTGACGTTGAAAACCACCTGTCGCTGCTGACGTCTGGTGATGAGCTGATCGCACTGGTTAAAAATAAAGAGGTTGCCGCTACTACCGCCGTTGCGCTGGTTCGTGAGCATGGTGCGTCAGCAGGCAGAGTGGCAAAAACGGAACTGGAAAAAGTCAAAGCAGCGGGCAAGAAAAAACTGACCAAAGCCGCCGCCATGACGCAATTCAGTGCCAAACAGTCTCGCCAGCTGGTGGAACTGTTAGCCAAACATTGCCAGGCAGAGCAGGATGAGGAGGGCGCACGCGTTACTTTGACGCTTGAGACTGACCTGCAGGTGGCTGAGTTGATGGATATCATTCAGGCCGCCAGAGAGCATTACGGCGTGACAGCTTCCGCCAGTGAACAACCGGCACCGGCTGAGCCTGAGAACGACGAGGGTGATGACCTACCGCTGCTGAAACATGAAATTCTGGAGCAGAGCGGCGTCGAGGTCTGGGCCTGTATTCAGGCGGCGTTCAAAATCAAATCCCAATACACCTACGCTCAGTCTAAATATGCACACACATGGGCGGCAGATTCTGTCGAGCACCCTGAGCACGTAGTTGTTCCAGAGGAAACCATCCAGTCAGCCCTGCGATTCATCCAGCAGCACCAGGACGACCAGGCTCTCAAACAGTGGTTATCTGAGCAGCATGATGACCCAGAGGTAGTAGCGGAACAGTTGCAGCGGTTCTCAGGCGTGCTGATTGATTTGCGCCGGGATCATCCATGCACGGTTCAGGAGTTCATTGAGCTGGTGGAGCAGACCAGCCGTAATTGCTGGTCCAATTACCGCATGCTGCGTCAGGCCGTGCGCGAGGTCGCGGGTCAACTGACTATCCCGGACATGGGAGAGTCGTAGTGAAAAATGACTTTTTAGCGGTACTGTTGATCTGCGCTTTAGCCTGGGTACTGAGCGGATGCCTCAGTTGGCTGGCAATCTGTTGCCCAGCATACAGATACGCATGCGCAATTCTGGTCTCGCTGGCAGCTGCCTTGATTGCGACGCACCATTTGCTCAATCGTCTGATTGGGAGTGCGGCATGAGAGCGCTGCTCACTCCCGAGGTTGCACCACGCACAGGGATAGTGCTGTTCAAACCGGGACCAGGATTGGAAAAACTTTTTCAGGGCCGAGTTGTGATCAGCACGCCGACGATGGACCTGTCAGACAAACCGTCAGGGCTACTGAACGACAGCACGCAGCCGTTATTGGATGAACCCTCACTGTCAGCATTTTTCAGTCATGAACGCGTAATAGCTGCTGCTGGTGGGCTTAATGCGCTGGCGTCATATGTTCAGTCGCTCGGTTACTGTCAGTGGGAACGGTTGGGCACCTGGCATTATCACGAGTTCACTATGGCAGAGACGGAGAGCGGCCTGGTGTCGTTATGCTGCAGTCATGATACTGAGTTCATGAAAAACGGCATGCCGGGCCGCATGGATGCCATTGCTAAACGGAATGCCGCGCTGTGGATCATCAGCGTCGCCTGCAATCAGATGGCGCTAAGTGGCGATCATCTGCTCACACTGCCGGAATTATGCTGGTGGGCAACATTGAATGACGTTGTTGATTTGATTCCAGAGGCACCGGCACGGCGCGTTCTGCGCATGCCAAAAGATGCCATCCCCCAAGGCGAGCTTAAAGAGTCTCTGATCGCACCCCTGCGCCCAGCCACGGAAATCATTCAGGAGGCCGCGCAGGACGTTAAAAAAATCATCACGCTGGCAGCTGACCCTGAGTCGCCAGAGTCATTCATGCTGCGGCCTAAACGCCGCCGTTGGGAAAGCGCTAAATATACGCGATGGGTGAAGTCGCAGAATTGCGCCTGCTGCAATCAGCAGGCTGACGACCCTCATCACATCATTGGGTATGGGCAGGGGGGAATGGGTACGAAATCCCACGATTTATTTGTGATACCGCTTTGCAGAGCGCATCACGATGAGTTGCACCGGGATGTCAGAGCGTTTGAGGCTAAATATGGCAGCCAGATTGTGCTGCTGTTTCGGTTCCTCGATTACGCCATAGCAGTTGGCGTTATAGGTTGAGTAAAAAAGTAAATGTGTGGAGAAGTTATTATGCGTGACATGTCAATGATATTAGATGGCTGGGGTGCATGGGCAGCATCAGATAAAAGCGGCCATGAGTGGCAACATATTGCGGCAGGATTTAAAAAGTTAATCCCTCATGGTAAAAGTTCACGTAACCCATGTAATGATGATGATGGAATTATCATTGACAGTTGTATTGCAAGACTAAAAAAATTGAAGCCGGAAGGGTGTGAACTTCTTATTGCACACTATGTAATGGGCATTTCGCTAAGAAGCATTGCCAGAAAAATGAAATGCTCGGACGGCACTATAAGAAAAGAATTACAAACGGCAGAAGGATTTGTTTGTGGTTGTCTTAGTATGATTGAATGGGCTGGTTTTAATAGGTGATCTTAGAGCGGCAATTAGTTGCCGCTTTTTTGCTTCAAGAATACTTTAATGTTCTCTCTTATTATGCTTAAGCAGTGCAGCATAAAAATAATTGTAACTATAGCTAGCCATACGCACAAAAGACAAGCATAAAAGTTTGTCGATAAGCCTATTGTGAATTGAGAAATGGCTGTGATAATAGACAGCCATATGGATGCATTAATAAAGGATGATAGATTATCTAATGGTTCAAAGAGTTCCGCTTCATCAATCTGTTGCGTGTCATCCATTTTTTTAAACTTGCGAAACACCTTTTTGTAATCTTCGGTTCCGAAAACTTTTTCCTTTAGGTTTACAATAACAAAGGTATGAAGACTTAAAAGAAAAGAGCCTACAGAAATGAATCCAGAAAACAAGTAGCCTCTAAGGTTCTTGTGATGAAACTCGTAAAACTTTGTATTAAGCTCTGGAGAGTTTCTATATATATAAATTAAAAGAGCTAAGGCTGCAATGGAAATAAAAAACAACCATATATACTGGTGTCGAATGCGCAACCTTATCAATGGGTTAATTAAATACATCGCTATTTTTTCCAGTTTCTATTTGATCGATTATTATACCAACCACTTCATTGTCAGTATAGTTATCATTTGCTAAACCATCTACTTTTTCAGCTATGAAATCAAAGTCATATTCGTCAAAAAAAGTCGGGCAGTTTAGAATGTCGATGAATCTCTCGTTGTCCTGATAGTCGACAGCAACAACCTTTGCTTTAACAATGTTTTTTACTGAATGATATGCCCCTGATATTTTTCTGGCTAATCTATCAGTTCTTGTGCGCGATTCAGGTGCGATTGAAAAGTTAACATCTATGTTTTTTGTTTCCTCTTCAATAGCCAGCATTGGTGCTTCAGAGAATCCAATGTGAGTAAATCTAAAGCAGGCTGATTTGATTTTTTTGAAATCAGCAAGAAGCTCTTCAATGCTATCTTGAGTTAAAATAATTTTATAATCCAATCTGTCATTGTATTTTTCATTTACAGCATTTTTTTCTTCCTTGCTGGCTTTTTGACCTAGCGAAGCAAGTTCTTCTTTGTTTTTTCGTCTAATATATTCATTGCTTAGTGTTTGAAAGTTTGAAAATAATGAACTAACTGAACATGATGCATGATGATAAAGATAAAGACCTTTTAGATTGGACTTTTTTAAGCAGAAAAAATTAAAGGTAACTATTTTTTCATCTGATTTCAGATCTTCAACTTTTAACTTAAAGTTACCTCGGTTGATTGTAGATTTTAAATTCTTTTTTTGATTTTTATAAGTCAAAACCAATCCAATATAATAATCATCTTTCTCAGCCATTAAAATCTGACGAGAAAAATCAGCATAACTGTGAACGCGAGATGATGAATTCATGAACATTGTCATTACGTCAGAAATGTTAATGTTTGGGTTGGGGTTTTTTATTTCAAAACCAATGCTTTTAACTTTCATATCAATCCCTTAGGTTTGTTAATTTTTTTGGTTGGTGCTTGCAATCGGAATAGTACTAAAAAAATTAAGTAAAATCACTAATGCGTACGCAAAAAAGTATGTAGTGTGATAAGAGTGGCATCTATGCAGCACTGCTTATGCTTGCAATATCAATCATTAAACCTGTACTTACTTCTTTCATGATCTTGCCTATCGTAAGGCATTCTGCTTTTGACTTATCACAGTTGAGGGTCTCTCTTTTCATACGTTTGATTTAGGTTGGCCCTGTTTTCGATTGGCATGAAGGTAAAAGAACCAGCGTTGTGAGTTGAACACAACGCGGTAGTTACAGAGCCTCTCTAAACGGATAAATTCCTGCTTTACTTGGCGATTTTAAAGTGTTTAAGAAAATAACGATGCCCGGCGTTGAATTATTTAATGCCGATTGTTTGCGCGTGCTGAAAACCATGCCAGACGATTCAATTGACCTAATTGTTACCGATCCGCCGTATTTCAAAGTAAAGCCGCTCGGGTGGGACAATCAGTGGAAAGGGGATGAAGATTATTTAAGGTGGCTGGATTGCTGCTTGGCGGAGTTCTGGCGGGTGTTAAAACCTAACGGGAGCATCTATCTGTTTTCAGGGCATAGACTCGCATCTGATATTGAAATCATGATGCGTAATCGGTTTAACATCCTCAACCACATCATCTGGGCTAAGCCTGAAGGGCGCTGGAAAGGCTGTAACAAAGAAAGCCTGAGATCATACTTCCCCTCAACTGAACGCATACTATTTGCAGAGCATTATCAGGGGCCATACAAACCAGACGCCTACGCTCGGAAATGCGATGAATTGAAACAGCAGGTGCTGACACCCCTGATTGATTATTTCCGTAATGCACGGTTAGAGCTGGGTGTAACAGCAGCCCAGATTGTTGAAGCTACAGGCAAGAAGAACATGGTATCGCACTGGTTCGGCGGCAGTCAGTGGCAGCTGCCCAGCGAGGCTGATTACCTGAAGCTGCAGGCGCTGTTTACTGAGATAGCCATTTCGCGCCATCAATCGGGAACATTAGCAACACCGCACCACCAGCTGGTGGACACGTATCACTCACTGAACCGCAAATATCTGGAGCTGCAGGAGGAGTACAAATCTCTTCGCAGATATTTCGGCGTTTCAGTCGCGGTTCCCTATACAGACGTATGGACACATAGGCCGGTTCAGTTTTACCCCGGCAAACACCCCTGCGAAAAACCTGCCGATATGCTGGAGCAGATTATCAACGCCAGCAGCAGGCCGGGTGATGTAATTGCTGACTTCTTCATGGGGTCAGGTTCAACGATAAAGGCGGCCTTAAAGCTCGGTCGCTCTGCAATTGGTGTAGAGCTGGAAGAGGAACGTTTCCGGCAGACGGTTAGCGAACTGAATCAGCTAATCGAATAAATCAGAATTTATTAATCATTAAGAGGGACCGCTAATGGCTGAGCCATTAAGCACCGGCGCTACTGCAACCGTAGCTGGCTGGGGCATTGTCACGTCTGCGCTGGTGGGATTCATCACCTCTGTAGATTACTCAATCGCATTCGGTGCGTTTGCCGGTTCGATGTGTTTTATCGTCACCGCCAGCGACCTGACGCGACGACAGATTTTTGGTTATTTCCTGTTTGGCTATGCAACTGGCGTATTTGGAGCCGGATTTGTTGCTGACAAAGTTGAGGACTATTTCAACTACCGCGAAAAACCACTGGACGCACTGGCAGCGGTGATCATTTCAGCTGCGGCGGTGCAGGGTTATTTCTGGCTGAAAAATGGTGGCGTTTCAAAACTGCCATTCGTTAAAAAATGGATGGGGGATAAATCATGACTGTCCACTGTGATCCGCAAACATTATTAGTGGTCGCATTCAGTGCGGCTATTGCTATGCGGCTGATGCTGTTCAGCAAACAGGGTAGAACGCATAAACCTCTGTATTCCTGGATTGCTGCAGGCTTGATTCTGGCCTACGGCAATTTTGTATTGCTGTGGTTGTTTGGTTATTACCAGTCAACCGGATGGTCGATAGTGATTGCGCACGGGTTGGCGTGCATCGCTGTATTTGCAGCACGCGGGAATGTGGCGCGTATCCTTTCAAATCCATCACGGAGTAAAACCGGTGAGTAAAATTATTGAAATCCTCAATTTTGAGGAGGGCTACAAAGAGACTCCCTATTGGGACACCCGCAATTTTCCAACAGTTGCCGGTGGTATCAGAATTGGCCCTCAGAACGCACCGCTGAATCAATATCAGTTTACCGTCCCGCGCCGTGCTGGTGACGTCTGGAAGCAATGCTTGGTAGATGCGAAAACCGCCTCTATGAAACGACAGCCTGCAATTGTTGCCGCGCTGGCGCAGTGTAATGACGCACGTCGGGACATTCTCTGCAGCATGGCCTATCAGATGGGTGTGGCCGGTCTGGCCGGATTCACTAATACGCTGGGCATGATTGCACGTGGTGATTTTGCTGGTGCAGCTGGTGGAATGCTGAACAGCCTGTGGGCACGCCAGACACCTGACCGTGCATGCCGCCATGCTGAGGTTATGCGCAGCGGTACCTATGACGCCTACAAAGGTTTGATTTGATGCAAACACTATTAACTGTGCTGGCCGTCATTGCCGGTCTGGTAGTGGCTGCATTCGGTCTGGGTCGTAGCAGAGGCAAAAAAGCAGCTGAAACCACAGCAGCAGCTGAGCGGGCGTCTGTTAAGGCTGAGGAATCAGAAAAACATATTGAGGTGCTGAAAAATGCTGTCGAGGTTCAGCAGGATATTAGCAGCCAGCCTGATGCTGCTGTCTCTGAGCGGTTGCGGGAACGGTGGCGGCGCGAAGGTGATTGATACCAACTGTGAGTGGGTACGCCCGATCTATGTCAGTGACCACGATATCGATTTTATGAGTGGCCCGACACAGCGTTCAATCCTTTATCACAATGAGACTTGGGAGAGAGTTTGTGTCAATTCCAGACTTTCAAAAAAATTATAACCTGCATCAACAAGAATCCTCGGCAAGTAAGTGAGGAAAGGTTGAAGTGATTAGATATTTGAAGTCGTGTATTATTGTCCTTGTAAACAATTGGGGGCAAAAAATGGACGCAGATTTAATATCTTTCGAAACACTAATAGCTACTCGTGACTCTGCATACTGGGTTATGTGGGGTGCTATAGCAACTAGTATCGCAGCAATAAGTTCAATTATCACATTGTATTTTGCATTCGCCGCTTTAAATACCTGGAAGGTTCAAGAAAAGACAAAAATTAAAAGTGAATTAAAGCGTTCATTGTTCGCTTTGGATTACGCTATTCACATGATGCCTGATGACTGGAATGCAGCTAAGGCGGCAATGATACAAATGAATGAATCATCCTTCCTTGTCACACAAGGTAGCGATAAGACGTCGGCTGCATATAGTGAACTGAAGAAGCGATGGCATAATGCATTGACAGCGTGGGTAATGTGTGAAGGTTTATTATTTGAAACTGAGCTTACTGGTTTATGGAATGAACTATCTAACATTTATATAGAATATATCCAGGGTCGGACTAGTAAGGTTGAGATTCTTCAAAAGTTATCAGAAATGCATAAAGTTAAATTTATTTTTGACTAAAAATTTAACCGCCTCCGGGCGGTTTTTTATTGGAGTGAAGGTATTTCTCATGAAGTCGAATTTGGGGCTGCCACGCGCCTGTTGGCGTGCTCAAGTTGGAATACGTGTTGGAGCAAAAAGAGTAAGATGATCTTCACCGAAAAGGAGGAGAGCAGCCATGAAGTTGAAACCTACATTTCAGGATTACACGGAAGCAGAGTTTACGGAGTTAGTTGCTAAGATTTTCAGTGCTGAAGGTGGTGAAAAGTACCAAAACGTGTTGCTTGAGAACTTCATCACTGTCAGCGAGCACCCTAAAAGCTCAGATCTGATTTACTACAATTACGATGAAGACCTGACTCCAGAGAAAGTTGTTGCTGAAGTGAGAGAATGGCGTAAGAGCCAAGAGTTACCCGACTTTAAGACGTAATCATCACAAGGCGCATTTATGAGTGTGCTTGATGATGGATTGAATTGGCCTAAGTGATGATTTAACGTTTCATCTTGTTAAACATTAGAGGCTAAACGTTATGTCTAAACTGACACTGGAGCGAGTCCTGCAATACCGCGGTGGTGATGGAGAAATGACGAGATATGAGATCTTCAAAAATGATGGGGATTCAGCGGACAATATTGAGTTAATCACCGTTTATAGAGAAACAGAGATTTCCGGCCTTAAGCTCTGGGTGAGAACAGATGATGAGGTATCTCTTGAGCACCTAGCGCCTCAGCAAAATACGGGCTTCCCTACAATGGTCATGGATTCTTTAAGTCGCGGCTATGGTCGTCAAATATCCTTTGCAATAGACGAATGCAGTAAGCATTGGTCGAAGCATTACGCATAACCGCCTACGGGCGGTTTTTTTATTGGAGCAACCAATGATTTTTACACCCGATGCCACTGTCATTGGCGGCACCATTATGCCCGGGATATCAGCACCCGGCGCAATCGTTATAGGCGGTCAGAATAAACCACCAGCGGACACGATATTCATCCAGAACGACAGCAACAAAACACCCACGTCGCCGTGGTTCGTAACGCAGATAGATAGCACGCATTACACGATGCTGAACGCAACCGCCCCTAAAGGCTGGCAATATCTTGGGGCATTCCTCGTCAGCGGTGAAACTGGCGCTCAAATCGGGCGCGCAGACGGTGCTGTCTGGACAATATCAAACCCCAGCATGGTGCAACATATAAGCACATCCGCTGGTGGTCAGGCTGCCGTGAGCATACTCACAGCGGGAACCTGCACGCTGAAGGTGATGCTGCGTGACATGGTTTCAACGCTAGTCATAACTGCTAAATAACTATCGGGAGCAATAGTGAAGACTACTAACCTGGATTTAACCGAAGAGTGGCAGCTCGTTGCCGATACCGACCAAACCTATGATGTTCAGGTGGAGTTTGGGTCGGCATTATTTTGTCTTTCTCAGGATGCGCCAGACGCGTCTCAGGCAGGCCAAACCGTCAGGCCAGGGCGATGGCTGAAATTCACTGATCTAAGGGTGTGGTTCAAAACCACCCTGGTTGGATCATATATTTCCGTATCGTCGTACGATACCTCGAAAAGCTAATCAATTGAAAATGATTCTCATTTGAAAAGGTACTCCCGGCGAGATCGTTTACCGAGGGGGCGCGGACACGCGGAAAACGGCTGGTTTTTGAATTTTCATGCTGTCAGCAGCAGGTGTTTTAACCTTATGATTATATTGATTAAAATATCAAATCAGGTGACAGAAAGATTTTTGCCGTGTCACCTCTACCCCATCTATCGTATTGATATAATTCAGTAATAAGCAAAACCACCTGACAACGTGAGGTGCCGATGTCAAATGTCAGCAATCTGGGCGACGCTTACAACTGGAGCGTAGCGAGAATTGCTGAGGCTTTCGGCTTGAATCGCGGAACAGTAAAAAAGCGTCTGCTTGAGGCTAATGCCCCTATCGCCAGCACGGTGCGCGGTAATCCTGTCTATGCGTTAAAAGATGTCGGTCCTTTATTGTTTGGTAAGCCGGAGGAAGGCGACCCTGACGATATTCACGATCCCTCTAAAATGTCGCCTAAAGAGCGCAAGGACTGGTTTCAGTCTGAGAATGAGCGCGTGAAACTGGAAGAGTCACTGAAAAAACTTGTTCCGGCTTCAGATGCACACAGAGAAATGGCGCTGATGATAAAAATCATTACTCAGGTGCTCGATACCTGGCCCGATAAGCTGGAGCGGGACAGGGGGTGGAGACCGGATCAGATCGCCGAAGCACAGAATGCTATCGACGAAATCAGGGAGGCGCTGGCGGCAGACATCCGGAATTATGAGGACGACTAAATGTTTGCATCAGTAAGTGCGATCCGCAGAGACGTGTCCGCACTGCTCAAAGCGCCACGGCGGATGCCTGTAGCGGATGCGGTGGCAAAATATATGCGTGTACCGCTCGGGGCGGGTAGTTCGCTGCCGTGGGAGGCAGGACTGACGCCTTATATTATTGAGCCAATGAATTGCCTGGCATCGCGTGAATATGACGCGGTTGTTTTTGTTGGTCCCGCCCGTACCGGTAAAACGGTTGGTCTCATTGATGGATGGATTGTCTATTCCATCGTGTGTGATCCGGCTGACTTTCTTCTGATACAGATGACCGAAGAGAAAGCGCGTGAACATTCGAAAAAACGCCTTGACCGTACCTTTCGGGTCAGCCGCGCCGTTGCAGAAAGAATGAGTCCCCGCTCAAATGATAATAACGTTCACGACAAAACGTTTCGCGCTGGCAACTACCTGAAAATAGGCTGGCCATCGATCAACATCATGTCGTCGTCTGATTATAAATATGTGGCGCTGACTGATTATGATCGCTGGCCTGATGATATTGACGGAGAGGGCGACGGATTTTCACTGGCTTCAAAGCGCACCACCACCTTCATGTCCAGTGGCATGACACTGGTAGAAAGTTCGCCAGGCCGGGAAGTGATTAACAGTAAATGGCGCAGGCAGTCACCACACGAAGCACCGCCATCAACGGGAATTCTCTCTTTGTATAATCGCGGCGACCGCCGCCGCTGGTACTGGCCCTGTCCGCACTGCGCCGACTACTTTCAGCCCGCTATGGAAGTGATGACCGGCTATCGTGATGACCCCGATCCGGTTATAGCCAGCGAAGCGGCGCACATCTGCTGTCCTCACTGTAATAACGTCATTACCGCTGACCAGAAACGCGAGCTGAATATCGCTGGTGTCTGGCTGCGTGAGGGCGAAAAAATTGATGCTGCCGGGCAGCGTACTGGCGAACCGCGCCGATCACGGATTGCCTCGTTCTGGATGGAGGGGCCAGCCGCCGCTTATCAAACATGGGCGCAGCTGGTTTATAAGCTGCTGACCGCTGAGCAGGAATACGAGACGACCGGCAGTGAAGAAACTCTCAGGGCGGTGATAAATACCGACTGGGGGCTTCCTTACCTTCCCCGCGCTGCCACCGAACAGCGCCAGTCAGATGCCCTGATGAAACGAGCTGAAGATTATGGCAAACGGCTGGTGCCACCGAAAGTGCGTTTTCTACTGGCGGCTGTGGACGTGCAGGGGGGTAAAAAAAGACGGTTTGTGGTTCAGATCATTGGTTACGGCGAAAACGGAGAGCGCTGGTTGATAGACCGCTACAACATTCGATATTCACTGCGACACGATGAAAACGGCGAGGCTCTGCCGATCCGTCCTGATGCCTATCCGGAGGACTGGCAACTGCTGGTTTCCGATGTGCTGGATAAAACTTACCGGCTTCAGAGCAACGAGGAGCAGCGCATGACTGTTCTGGCAATGGCGGTGGACAGCGGCGGCGAGGAGGGCGTGACCGGTAATGCTTATAAGTTCTGGCGGCAGTGTCGTCGGGACGGACTGACCAGACGCGTTTATCTCATCAAGGGCGACAGCACAAAACGCCAGAAAACGATCACAAAAACATTTCCGGACAACAGTGGCAGGGCAGATCGCCGTGCTGAAGTTCGTGGGGAAATTCTTGTTTATCTGCTTCAGACCGATACGCTCAAAGACCAGTTGAGCAACAACCTCTCACGCGAGACGTCCGGCGCAGGCTACATCCATTTTCCTGACTGGCTGGGGGAATGGTTTTACGACGAACTGACCTATGAGGAGCGCGGCGCTGATGGCAAATGGCGCAAACCCGGCAAAGGTAATAACGAGGCGTTTGACCTGTTCTGTTATGCGCAGGCCGTAGCCGTTCTGCGCGGGTATGAAAAAATCCGCGACTGGGAAAACCCGCCCGCATGGGCGCGGGAACAGGAAGCCAACCCCGGTATCGTGACGGGCGATCAGCCTCTGCAGAAAACTGAATCAAAACCTAAAGCCAAACAGCAAAACGCTCCCAAACCAGCGCCACGAAATAGCCTCGTTTCAGATGGCTGGGCTGGGACGTCTGGCAATGGAGGATGGCTGTAATGACGAGAAGTGAGATTTACCAGATGCTCCTCACGGTGCGTCAGGCGTACACCGATTCGCTGGATGGAAAATCAGTTTCATTTACCGGCGTTAACGGTCGGGCCATTACCAACCATGATCCGGTGGCATTACGCACCGAGCTGGATTACTGGGAAAAACGCTGGCGCGCTGCACGCGGTCGCGGCGGTTCGTACAAACTCGCCAGATTTAATTAAGGGCCAATATGGGATTTTTTGAAAAAACACTCGGCGTTATTTCGCCAGGGTGGGCCGCTGCACGTGCGCAAAACCGCCTACGGTTGCAGGCGTATGAGGCCGCTCATCCCTCCCGGCTACATAAAAGTAAGCGCGAATCACGCTCAGCTGATACCGCTGTATTCGCAGCTGGAACCTCTCTGCGTGAGCAGGCGCGCTGGCTGGATGAGAATCACGATCTGGTCATCGGCCTCTTTGACAAGATGGAGGACCGAGTTATCGGGGCGCACGGCATCCATGTTGAACCACAGCCGCTCGACCTTGACGGCAACCTGCACGGTGATTTTGCCAGCCAGCTGTCTGCGTTATGGGCGGAGTGGTCAGTGCGGCCAGAGGTAACGGGCATGTTTACCCGACCGGAAGCCGAACGGCTGCTGCTGCGTTCGGCACTGCGTGATGGTGAGGTGTTCACTCAGCTGGTGCGTGGCAATGTAGCCGGTTTGCAGCACGCCACCTCGGTGCCGTTCTCACTGGAAATGCTGGAAGCCGACTTTGTTCCGCATAACCTGAACAGCACGACAGGCCAGCAAATCAGGCAGGGCATTATTGTGAACGCCTGGGGGCGACCCACTGGGTACAAGGTTTACAAAAACCATCCCGCCAGCTTCACCGGCTTCAACACTGATTTCAAAACCATTTCTGCAGACAACATGCTGCATCTGGCGCAGCGCAAACGCCTTCATCAGCTGCGCGGGATCAGCCTTATTCACGGCGTTATCACTCGTCTGTCAGACATCAAAGACTATGAAGAGTCCGAACGTGTTGCAGCGCGCATCGCTGCAGCGCTGGGGTTCTACATCCGGCGCGGTGATGCGCAGTCTCTGGATGACAGCAGTGAATATTCGGAGCCTGGCGGGGAGCGTTTCTACAACATCGCGCCCGGCATGATTTATGACGAGCTAAAGCCAGGTGAAGACCTGGGCATGGTGGAATCAAACCGCCCTAACGTTCACCTCTACGAGTTCAGGAACGGGCAGATGCGGGCCGTTGCTGCCGGTACTCGCGGCAGCTATTCCAGCATTGCGCGCGACTACAACGGTACATACAGCTCACAGCGTCAGGAACTGGTGGAAAGTTTTGAGGGGTATAACGTGCTGCAGCAGTGGTTTGTGGGGCAGCACAGTCGTCCCGTGTACCGTGCATGGCTGGCGATGGCGCTTCTGAGCGGTATCAAAATCCCTCCCGACGTAGACCGAAAATCTCTTTATAACGCGCTCTATCTTGGGCCGGTGATGCCGTGGATTGACCCGGTTAAAGAGGCGCAGGCGTGGAAAGCCAATGTGCGTGGCGGTGCCAGTACTGAGGCGGAGTGGGCGCGTGCGCGTGGCAAAAATCCGCAGGAGGTTAAGCGCCAGCGTCTGCGCGAAACCGAATACAACCGGGAGCATGGGCTGGTGTTCGATTCAGACGCCGCCAACGATAAAGGAGTGGTGTTAGATGCAACATCAAAAGAGTCAGACGACTCAAAAACTGATTAACCCTCAAGCCTCTCTGGCCGGTGTCGATGCGGCAAACGGTCAGTGCTGGTATGAGATTCGTGCGCAGGCTGCAGGGCGGGTAGAGATTTATCTCTATGACGTGATCGGCGGCTGGGGCATCACAGCCCAGCAGTTTGTGAATGAGTGCAGAGAGGCTGGCGTGTTTGAGGCCAGCGCCATCGATCTGCATATTCACAGCCCAGGTGGTGATGTGATGCAGGGCTTTGCAATTTACAACACGCTGTCACGCCTCAAAGCCGCGATAGATATCTGGGTAGACGGCGTGGCCGCCAGTATGGCGTCCATGATTGTCTGCCTGCCGGGTGCCACCGTACACATGCCGGAAAATGCCTGGATCATGATCCATAAACCCTGGGGCGGCATTGCTGGCGATTCCGATGAGATGCGCGATTACGCAGATTTCCTGGATCGTAATGAGGCGCTGATGCTTAACGCCTACATGAATAAAACCGGGCTTGGGCGGGAGGAGCTGGAGGCAATGCTGAAAGCCGAAACCTGGTTGAGCGGTGCAGAAGCCGTTGAAAAAGGTTTTGCCGATACCCTTGAACCTGAACTGCAGGCAGCAGCCTGTATGAATGAAAACAAACTGAAGGACTACACCAACATGCCTCAACAACTCCAATCACTGTTTATGCCGCGTGCTGAAGGAAACCCAAACATTCAGACGCCAGCGCCGCAGATTCCTGCCCCGCAGGCATCAGGCACTCAGCCAGCGCCGGTTCAGGCAGGCAACATTGATATCGGCGCACTGGCTGTTCAGTTGCAGCAGCAGATGCAGACGGCGAACGCTGAGCGCGTTAATGCCGTTAGCGCAGTGTTTGAGGCATTCCCGGCCTTTGCCTCTCTGCGCACCGAATGTATCAGTGATATGTCATGCTCAGCTGAAGTTGCACGCGGCAAACTGCTGACCGCGCTGGCGGCAGGCACAACCCCTCTTGCCGGGCCGGGTGCAGTTCATCTGCACGCGGGTAACGGCAATCTGGTGGGTGACTCAGTTCGCGCTGCAATCATGTCCCGCGTGGGCTATGCGGAAGCAGAAAAAGATAACGCATACGCAGGCTATACCCTACGTGAGCTGGCACGTGCTTCACTTGTTGATCGTGGGATCGGTATTGCCGGTCATCAGACCCCGATGGCCATGGTGGGTCTGGCATTTACCCACAGCAGCAGTGATTTTGGCAACATCCTGATGGACGTGGCTAATAAAGCGGCGCTGATGGGCTGGAATGAGGCCGAGGAGATTTTTGATAAATGGACGCGCAAGGGGATTCTGACTGATTTCAAAACGGCGCACCGCGTCGGCCTTGAGACGTTCCCGACACTGAGCAAGGTGCGTCCGGGCGCTGAATATAAGTATGTCACGCTCAAAGATCGTGGCGAGCCGATTGCGCTGGCAACCTACGGCAACCTGTTCAGCATCGATCGTCAGGCCATTATCAATGATGATCTGTCCATGCTGACCGGGATTCCGCAGGCGATGGGAAGCGCAGCCCGAGCAACAGTAGGCGATCTGGTCTGGGCCGTCCTGACCAGCAATCCGAAAATGTCAGACGGTAAGCCGCTGTTCCATGCCGATCACGGTAACCTGATTAAAGCCGGTCTGAGCATTGAAGGTCTGGACACGGCGCGCAAGGCGATGAAGTTGCAGAAGTCAGGTGAGCGTAACCTGAATATCCGCCCTGCGTTTATGCTGGCACCCGTCGCTATCGAGTCACGCGCCAACCAGCTGATCAAATCTGCAAGCGTACCTGGTGCTGATGTTAACAGCGGCATCAACAACCCGATTCAGAACTTCGTAGAGGTCATGTCGGAGGCGCGTCTGGATGACAGCAGCGCGACTGATTACTACCTGGCTGCAGCGCAGGGCCGCGACACTATTGAGGTCGCTTACCTGGACGGCATTGATACCCCTTATCTGGAGCAACAGCAGGGGTTCACCATTGATGGTGCGGCGTTCAAAGTGAGAATCGATGCAGGTGTTGCACCGCTGGATCATCGGGGTCTGGTTAAAGTCACCAACAAATAAGCCGCCTACGGGCGGCTTTCTTATATCCGGGCGGCGCAGGCCGCCTTTTTCTTTGGAGAGGAAAGATGGCAACGAATTATCAGCAGGACGGCAGAACGATTGATTATCAGAACACCGGGGAAACTGAAATTCAGTCCGGCGAGGCAGTGGTTGTGGGCGCGCTGGTGGGCGTAGCGCATGACGATATTCTGGCAGGTTTATGGGGCGTACTTCATACGGCAGGGGTGTTTGTGCTGCCAAAAGCGGCAGAGGCTGTTGTCACGGGCCAGAAACTTTATCTGGCAGAAGGCAAAGTAACCGCGGAAGCAGGTGAAGCAGATAAGCCTAATCCTCTTGCCGGTACTGCCTGGGCTGATGCTGAAGCCGGTGACGGGTCTGTTGCCGTGCGGCTGGGCTTCTGATGAATCACTTCCGTTCGCGGCTGGCAAGAGCAGATGCCCGGATTAACCGGGCGTTTGCTGAGGAAGCCCCCGCCACCTTGCTAATCGGGGATGAGGCACGCCCGGTGGTGGTGATATTTGAATCTCCCGATTCACCTGTCAGTGTGCCTGGCGGCGGTGAGCTGCAGGACTACTCGCCAGCATTCAGCGCCATGACGGCTGATATTGCCGGTCTTTCCAAAGGCGACGGGGCCATTGTGAATGGGGTGAATTACCGCGTCATTCACGTGGGAACCGATGAACAGGGCCGCACCTGCGTTTCGCTGGCGTTCGGTGAGCCGGGAAAACCCCAGCCTGAGATAAATAACTGGAGTAAATGAAATGGCACGTGAATCGCGGCTAAGGCGGGATTTACCCGTGGATATTGACGTTACCGCTATCTGGCGGATAGCGGAAAAAATCGGAGCCACACAAAAACAGTTTCGTGCCGCGTATTCACGGGCATTACAGCGAACAGGGGCAACGCTGAGAAAACGGGCAATGGCCGATCTTAAAGATGGCCTGGCACCGCGCAGCATGAATATGGTGCGCCGTCGCCTCCTGTCGTTTCGTGTTCAGCCAGCCTCTAATTCCACGCTGGATAATTTCCGACTGTGGTTTGGCCTGAACGCGATAAAGGTGAAAGACCTGAAAGGGAAAATCTCTGGCCGCGTGCGGCCACATCATGATCGACGCGATAAAAATACGGGCCGGTTTATTAAATCGCGGCGACGGGCTAACACAGTCGGATTCACTCCTAAAGGGAACCTGCTGTCAGCCCGCACGTTTGAGAATGGGGAGGTGGCTCGGAGTCGCCGCGATAATCGACGCACGGTAGTGATTCGTGACCCGGAAACGCGCCGGACCCGTGATGCTGAAATTGATATCTATGAACCAATGCTGAACTACATAGAGGACAACGCATTAGCGGAGGTGTTGGAGATTTTTATGCATCATTTTCAGAGCGATCTGCGTGGCCGTGTTAAAGCCAAAATTTCTGTGTGAGGTTTGCAATGGCTGAACCGTTAATGATGGGGCAGTACCATGACGCCGTTATTTCGGCGCTGAAAAACATAGCGTGGGTGCGGGATGCTGATGCCTATCCCGAAAAAAACATTCCCCGATTTACTGGCTTAACCACGCCTGCAGTGTATTTCAAGATTAACAGCTGGGAGCAGGGTGGCGGTAATGAGGGCCAGATGCAGGTCTCACTCAGCTGTGATCTGTTTGTCGTGGTGGATTCTGAGGGAGCCAGCGCCAGTAAACCTGAAATTTTTTTGCGAACTGCAGCAGCAGATATCACGCAATGGATTGACGGTCAGCAATTCGGTATCGGTCACATTGAGCCAGCTGAATTCATATCAGCTGAACGTGATGAGTTTGATCCCCGTATGGATGATTACCTTGTCTGGCGGATTTCATACACGCAATCAGCCGCGTTTGGCACTGACCCGTTTGCACCATCAGGTGTGCCGCTGCGTAAGGTGTGGCTGGGTAAATCGCCTGATGTAGGGCGTGCGCACGTCGATGACTATCAGTTGGTCTGGGAGTCAAAAGCCGATGAGTGATATCAGTGGAGACCTGCAGCGGCGGCTGGCTAATCTCATCCGCCGTGGCGTGATTCACTCAGTCCGCCATGATAAGCAGCCAAAGTGCCGCGTCGATCTCGGAGATATCGTCACCACCTGGCTGCCACTTTGCCAGGGTTTTTCAGGTTCAAACCGTTCCGACTCAAACCCCTGCGCAGTGGGTGATGCTGTAACCGTGCTGTCAGAGGCCGGAGAGCTGAACAATGGCCGTGTGTTTCCGGGCTGGAATACGGGAGCAATGCCTGTTCCGGAGGGTAGCGATAGCGAGCACATCACCCGCTATAGCGATGGCACCGAAATCAGGTATGACCGGGAGGCCCATGCACTGACAATCAAAATCGCGGCAGGGGGATCATACAAAATTGTTGGAATCGGCACGCTGGATGGTCCTGTTGAAATCACTGAAACGCTAACGGTGCAGGGGAAAACGCAGGTTAACAGCGACATTGAAGCGACCGGCGATATCAGTGACGGCACCGGCACTATGAGTAAAATCCGGGAGGTGCATAACGACCACGACCACCCCGGAGACAGTGGTGGAATAACCGGTAAACCTAATCAGAAAATGTAACCTGCTTCGGCAGGTTTTTTTATGCCTGGAGAAAACAGATGGGTGATTTACATGGTGTTGAAACGATAGAGTTAACCTCTGGCACCGTTGCAGTAACAACGATTCAGACGGCAATTATTGGGCTGGTGGGAACCGCTCCTGATGCATCAGCCGGTACGCCAGCCAGTGCTACGACCGGAACCCCGATACTCGATAACGTGCTGAACTTCAAAACAACCATCATCGGCAGAGCGGGGAATGTTATCAGCGTGGAGGCTGTTGCAGGTGTACCCGACTCGACTGTAAAGGCAGCTGTTCCCACATCAGCATCATGGGATGCCGCCGCACTCAAACTCAGCATCACGCTGGGCTGCGATGAGGATGGGGTGCTGAATGCAACTCCCGCTGATGTTGTTGCCGTCGTACCTGCACAGGATGGCGCGAAAATACTGGTTTCAGGCAGTGGAGCGGGCTTTGTCACGCCATTTACGCTTCAGCTGACTGGTGGAGAGGATGAACCGTTCCCGCTCAATACGCCCGTGGCGATTGTTGGCACAACGATGATGTCCCGCCTGGGTGACACCGGAACGCTTAAGCAGGCCATTGCTGACATTAATGACCAGCGCAACGCTCTGACCGTAATTGTGCGCGTCAGTGAGGAAACAACGAAAGAGCATCAGCGTGCCGCCGTTCTTGCTGGTATCGGTAAACTTTCATCTGCTAAAGCCGCGACTACCTATCAACCGCGCATTGTTATTGCACCCGGTTTCAGTGAGGACGACGCGGTAGGTAAAGCACTGGAGACGGTTGCCGGTAAATTGCGAGCTGTGGCTTATGTTGACTGCGCGTCAGGCGCAACACTGCAGGAAGTGGTCCAGCGCCGCCAGTCATATGGCGCACGTACCGAGCTTTTGCGTCCGCGTGTTCAGACGAGCAACAGTGACGGCCAGTTGGTATACCGGGCCTATTCCGCGTTTGCTGCCGGGCTGCGTGCCCGGGTCGATTTCGAAAAGGGCTGGTGGTGGAGCAAATCCAATCAGGACATCAACAATATCCTCGGCGTTGAGCAGATTGATGAATTTATCCTCGGCGAAAGAAATTGTGATGCCAACCTGCTGAATATGCAGAACGTCTCAACCATCGTGCGACGCTCTGGATTTAAACACTGGGGTAACCGCCTGTGCGCGGACGATCCGCAGTGGCACTTTGAATCAGTCCGTCGCACGGCGGACGTGATTGAGGACAGCATTCAAGAGGCCATGCTGCCGTACGTGGACCGTCCTCTGGACTGGGAAAATGCTGATGACATCATTGGCACCATTAACTCATATATGCGGAAACTAGTCAGGCTGAAAGCCATTTTCGGTGGCGAAGCCTGGCTGGATAAGGAGCTGAACACAAAAGAAACGCTGGCAGCGGGTGAACTTTATATCAATTACGATTTTGGTCCTAAGTCACCAACCGAGCTGATCAGCCTGCGTGTCCGGGTTAATAACAACTATGCGCTTGAGGAGATGCTGGCGGCATGAGTGATAAAAATACATTACGCGTCTGGACGTTTTTCAGGCAGGGGGTGCGCATTCAGGGCGCGCACGAATTCACGCCGCCGACACTGGCGATCGTCAAAACCGATTTGCGTACCGGCGCGCAGGACGCACCGACACCCGTTGATGACGGCATGGAGGCAATGACCTGTCAGATTAAATTTTACGGCATCGATACCGACATGCTGACGGCGTTCGGTTTCGTCAGTGGCAGTCGCCCACGCTTCACTGCCTATCAGGGTTATCTGGCTAACGGCACCGCCCTGGGAACGGTTGAGGAGATTGAGGGTTTTGTTCATACGGTCACTCCCGATGCGCGGGGTAAAGACGCTCTTTCAGAGAACGCCATCACGGTTGACATTGCGGTCAGCTATTACAAACAGACTAAAGACGGTCAGGAGCTGTTTGAGATCGACACAGAGCGATTTGCCCGGCGCGTTAACGGCGTTGACGTGCTGGCCGGGCTGGCATCAAAAGTTCGTCTGTAATCTGTCTCCCTTAATCCTTCACTCATAACGGCCTCCGGGCCGTTTTTTTTATTTCAGGAGCTAATTATGAGTTTTCCCGCTTCAACACGAACCATCAAGCTTTTTACCCCCGTCACGCTGGAGGGTGGCGCAGAGTTAAACGTTGTGCATATGCGCGAACCGCTGGTGCGCGACCGCATCGCGCATGCAAAAGATCGCGGTAATGAAGAGGAGAAGGAAGCGCGGATGATTGCGCAGCTATGTAACCTCAGCGAACAGGATATCTGGCAGCTGACAGCAGCGGATTATGCGCAGCTGACGGATGCCTTCAACGTTTTTATGCTCCCGCCCGGAGAGCGACCGAAGGAGAGTTGATCCGGGCTATACGCTTTCTGGGCAGGCAGCTGCATTTCCCCATGGGGGACTATCTGAATATGCCATTCAGCACGTTTTCCGATTTTCTGTTTGACGAAATGGAGGCATTAAACCGTGGCCGGAATAAGTCAAAACCTTAAAGCCACCATAACGTTTGGCGGCAATATCGACAGTTCATGGAAACGCTCAGCGACCGACCTGCAAAAGAACCTGAAAGCGGTGGGAAAAGAATCCGAGCGTCTTACTAAGGACCAGACAAAACTCGCCACCGAGATCAAAAAAGCCAAGTTGGCTGGAAACAGCATCAGCGATTTGAAACGTCAGTACAGTTCGGTGACGCGTGAGATACGCAAAACCGAGGCCGAACAGCAAAAGCTGAACCGCCAGATTCAGCGTGGTGAGCGGATTAATGCCTTTAAAGGCAAGGCGGGTGGGCTTTTCAGGCGCGGCTTAAACGTCGGTGGCCACCTCGGGGGCATGGTGGCACCTGGTCTTGGGATTGGCGGCGGCGGTGTGGTTGCCACCGCGCTGGCGTCACTCATTGCGCCAGCGGCCACCAATGCAGAAACCGCACGGCAGACGGGTGTGGCACGCAGCTATGGCGTTGATGTAGAGACCTATAATGCGTGGGACTCGCTGGCAAAACAGTACGACATGACCGGCGAGAATTTTGGCGATCTCTTTGAGGAGTACCTGCACAAATCCGGGGAGTATAAGCAGAACGGCAAGCAGGGTGCGCTGCAGGACGCCTTTGAAACGCTGGGGTTCAAAGCGGGTGACATGGCTGGCCTGAGCGATATGGCGCAGTTCAGTAAAATCATTGAGCGTGCGCTGAGCCTGAAAGATGAGTCAAAAGCCTCGTTCGCTCTGGATTCTCTTTTCGGCGGCGAGGCCAGCAAGCTGCTGATGCTGGTGAAACAGTCCGGCAGGAGCTATCGCGACTTAATGGATGAGCAGCATCGCTATAACCTCGTCACCAAAGCGGGTGCTGACGGCGCGGTGGAGGGCAATAAAGCGGTTGAGAACCTTAAAACCGTTCTCTTCAGCGCGGGTGCGGAGATATCGGGACAGCTGGGCAATCAGCTTGCTCCCCGCATCAGGGAACTGACTGATGATTTGGCTGAGTGGTTTAAAGGTGGCGGCATCAGCAGGGTAGTAAAATTTCTGCGCGATGATCTTTATCCCGGCGTACTGACGTTCGGTCAGGGCGTGGTGTATGTCGGGAAAATTATTTATGCCCTGGCTAAAAAACTCTCCTGGCTGCTACCAGATGAGCGGGGGGATCAAAAAAATGTTTTGAAATCGCTGGCGATGACAGGATCGGTCGATATCGCCAGACTGACGGCAAAACGCAACGGTCAGGAAGAGTGGTTTGATCAGCAGTTGAAGCAGCACCCGGAATTGCCGGAACAGGTTAAAAAATCTTTTACCGCTACCCGTGGTTTTTTCAACGATGACGATGAGACGTTTGATAAATCGCTCGATCCTTTTCTGACTGCGAAGAAAGAGGGATTGCCGGATTTCACGGATGCCCTGAAAAACAATTCTGCAACGTCGGATACTCAGTCAGGCAGGAGCTGGGATGACTTAAACAGTGGTCTTGCTGCAGCTGACAGTCAGCAGAAAGCGCATCAGATAACCGATAACCGGAAATTTGAATACCGGTTCGAAATCAACGGTGCACAGGGACAGAGCGAGCGTGGGATTGCCGACGAGCTGGAGTCCATTACCAAAACCAACCCGGCATTCACGGGAGATAACAGCATGCTGGATGGAGGCGCTATCTGGTGAGTGAAATAATCCCTTTAATTGAGGCATCCGGACAGGCACAGCAGTCCGCCATTCGTGGTAGTCAGGCTGACCGCGTCATGATGATGCTGGGCGATTTTGCCTTCTCCATTGATACCACAGCGTTTAAATCACTTTCACGTGAGGCTAGCTGGAACTGGAGTGAACAGGAGAGGATAGGCAAACAGAGTCTGCTGCAGTACACAGGAAAACCCGGGCGGACCGTGCGGCTTGATGGCGAGGCACATGCGTTCTTTCGTAACGGCGTGGATGCGGTTAATGACCTTTACGACCTGGCTGATTTGGCTCAGCCCCAGTTGCTGGTGAGTGGTGAGGGCGATGTGCTGGGTTGGTGGGCGGTAACTCAATTCAGCGATACAACTGATCGGTTCCTGCCGGGAGGCGGACACCGTAATAAAAACTGGACGATGACGTTAAAACATTATGCCGACGATATATCAAACCCGTGATGGCGATGTGCTGGACGCTATTTGCGCAGATCATTATGGCACTGCAAATCTCTCATCCAACGTTTCAGCGGTACTGGAGGCAAATCGGGGGCTGGCAGACAGGGATGCCATTCTTCCTGCAGGAGTCGTTATTACGCTCCCGGACCTGACCACGCCGGTTACTGATTCGGCATTTAGTTTATGGGATTAACATGGCTGAACAGATTGTAAATCCAGAGTATGCGCCAGCATTCAGTATAAGCGCAGAGGGCAAGGACATTACTCGCGCTCTGCAGGAGTGTCTGAGCGAACTCACCCTGACGGATAATGGCGGGGCAACAGCCAAAGCGGATGAACTTAAAATCACGCTGATTTCTCAAACTCTGCCACTGCCATCTAAGGGAGCACGCTTAAGGGTGGCGATGGGCTTTAATGATCAGCTGGTCGATAAGGGGTGGTTTGTTGTTTCGGGGGTGGGCAGTAGCGGGCCACCTCGCCGCGTTGAAATCTATGCCACTGCCGCACCAATGAACGCCCAGAAACATCCCGGTAACGTGCTGAGCCATAAAACGCGAAGTTGGGATGATATCCGGCTGGCCGATCTCGTTAAAACCGTTGCCACAGACAACGGACTGAAACCGAAAGTGGCCGCAGAACTCGCAGAAATTCATATCGATCACATCGACCAGGTTGCAGAGTCAGACGCCAATCTGATGTCGCGGCTGGCGAGAACCTACAATGCCATCAGTAAACCCGCTGGTGGGTACTGGCTGTTTCTGGTGCAGGGGGCGATGAAAACTGCTGCCGGTAAGGAGACAGGAGGTATCACCATCACCCCCGATGAACTATCCAGCTGGACTTATAGCGAGGGCCAGCGTGGCAGTACAACTGGCAAGGCCACAGACAGCGATGGCAAAGCAAGCGGTAAAGTCGGTGTGCGCTATTACGATGAAAGTGATGGCAGGACGAAAACCACCACAGTTGACCATGATGGACCGTCAATCACCAATCCCTATACCCAATCTGGAAAAGCCACTGCAGACCAGCAGGCCAAAGCCCGCAAAACACAGGCACAGCGTAACGAACAAAAAATGACGCTCACTGGCCCATGCCGTCCCAGACACATTGCTTTAACGGCTGAGTCTGGTGTTACGACGTCCGGATTTGGTTCCAGAGAGGATCGCTCCTGGCTGGTGGAATCGCTTGTTTTCTCACTGACCTCATCAGGCCTGAGTTTCACTTATAACCTGGTGGTTAACATCAACGCTAAAGGCAAGAAAGGCAAAAAGGGCAGCACGGATAAAACCGGGCCGGCCTATTTCGGTTAACCCTCCAGACAGCCTCTTTCAACGGATAACTCTCATGAACGGTGTAAACATCCGGACGGGCAAACGCCTGTCGGGCTCGGCGCATCTGCGCCAGTCGTGCAGCGACATCCTGACCACGCCAATAGGCAGTCGTGTATTAGTTCGCGATTACGGCAGTGAGCTGCCGGATTTGGCAGATGCGCCTCGTGACGATCTGACCCGGTTACGGATTATTGCGGCCACAGCAAAAGCACTCTCACGCTGGGAACCGAGGCTACAGGTTACGCGGGTGGTGGTTTCCCTGCCCGATGATCAATCAACATTCATTGTGGATGTTGAGGGGATCAACAAAGAAAGCGGTACTTTAACAACCACCGGAGACATAACCATTTATGGCAATTAGTTCTGATGTGATCAACCTGTCGGAGCTGGAGGTTCCGGACGCCATTATCGTGCCTGACGCATCAAACATTTTTGATCGGTGGCTGGCGCGTCTGCGCGAACTGGACCCGGAGTTTGATGCGCTGGTGGAGTCGGACCCGGCCTATAAACAGGGCGAGGTAAATGCGTATCAGCTGACGCTGGCATTTCAGCGCGTCAATGACGCCGTGCGTGCCGTATTTCTGGCAAGCGCCAGAGGTGCAGACCTGGATCAGATTGGTGCAAATTTCAATGTTAAACGCTATGTCATTACTCCTGCTGACCCTGATGCTGTTCCGCCTGTGGATGCGGAACTGGAGGACGATGATGCCTACCGGGAGCGTATCCAGCTGTCATGGGCGCAGCTTAATACCGCAGGAGCGCGTAACGCATATCGCTTTCATGCGCGGTCGGCTGATGCTGACGTGCTGGATGCAGATGCATACGGGCCAGAGGATCACAGCCGTCCGGGAGAGGTCGACGTATACGTGCTGTCGAGAACGGGTGATGGCACAGCCCCTCAGACACTTCTGGATAAAACGGCAGCCAATCTGAGCGCTGATGAGGTTCGCCCGCTGACAGATTTCGTGAGCGTTAAAAGCGCGATCATACAGCGATACAGCATCACGGCAGAGCTGGAAATCCCCGATGGGCCGGATGCGCAGACGGTGCTGGATAATGCGATCAGCGTTGCAACGAGTTACGCAGCACTCTCTCACCGAATTAATACGGTCATACCTTTGTCCGCCATCTATGCCGCTCTGCAACAGCCTGGTGTGGTAAGGGTGAGGCTGGCAAGCCCTGCAGCAGATATTGAGGCTGAGATGGGGAAAGCGCCGTGGTGTCAGGCAATCAGCGTCACGATAAGAGGGTCTGGGAATGGCTGATAAATTTCGCTCGCTGTTGCCACAGAACGCTCTTCATCAGGAGCGAGCGCTGGAGCAGGCATCACGGGAACAGATTCTCGCCATCAAAACCGGCATGGTCAGAAGCGTTAAAAGTGCAGATGACTGCCCTTACCATCTGCTGCCCTGGCTGGCATGGGAGCTATCGGTCGATTTCTGGGATGAAAGCTGGACTGAGGAAGAGAAGCGCCAGGTCTGCCGCGATGCTGCCTATGTGCATCAGCATCGTGGCACTGCAGGCGCTGTTAGGCGTGCGCTGGGGGCGGTGAGCCTGCCCACTACAGTTATTGAGTGGTGGCAGGAAAACCCGCGCAGAGCGCCGTATACGTTTCGGATTGAGGTCTACAGCCTGCAGGGCATAGATGACAGCCTGTATAGCCGCATACGGCGTCAGGTGAATAAGGCTAAAAATTTACGCAGCTATCTCAGCAGCATTGATGTGATCGCTGACGTTGGCGCAGCAGGAAATTATTACACAGGCGGTGCGGTAACTGCGTACATCGACGCTGTGATTCAGACTGGAGAATAATCGTGGCAGAGCAATATTATAGCATCCTCACGAACCGGGGAAAAGAGCTGGAGGCGGCGTCGTCTGCAAACGGCACGCCGGTCGTTATAAAAGATTTTGTAATCGGTGATGGTAACGGGAAGGCCGCAACGCCAAATCCGTCGCAAACTGCACTGATTCGTGAAGTATACCGCCATGCTATATCCGGGCTGGACGTATCTCAGGAGCAATCTAACCAGTGGGTAGCTCATCTCGTTGTTCCGGCTGATGTGGGCGGGTTCACCATCCGTGAGGTAGGACTGTTAACCGATGCCGGGGAACTCTATGCAGTGGCGAACTGCGCTGCCATTGAAAAACCGGTCAGCGGTATTAACGTCAATCTACAGTTTCGCCTGGCCGTTAATGAAACCGCCAGCATTGAACTTAAGGTGGCCACAGGCGACGGCCTGTTTTTGAGGCAGGATGCAAATCTCAGTGACCTGAATAATATTGCTAAAGCTCTGGAAAATTTAGGGCTGAATCTTGTTGGTAACTGGCAAGCCGTGCAGGCTAATGGCGGTAAACATTCGTCCGGCAAGCATCGTATTTATATGGATTGGGGAGAAGACGGTAAATTACATATTACCGTAGATACAACAGACGTCGGTGAGTTGTTTACTACTCAAAATCCTCCTACAGCAGCGCAAACAGGCGCATATCCCCGCACGGGTGGGAATCTGGATGAAGAGGCCAGCATTTCGCTGATATCTAACTCGAAAAATCCCGCGACAGGCACCGTGATTTATTCGCCTATGTACCGTGTAGTTATAAAAGGTCGCGGGGGAGATCAGGATTTCAAAGACGGTGCCAGTGGATTTATGCGGATCGTCGAAGAGGTCGGAACACGGGCATACCTGCAGCTCCAGTGGGACGGGTTTGGCACCGTACATGAATTCAGGTTCGATCAGAACGGAAACTCACAGGTTTATGGAAAAGCGTACACCGGCAGTGGAGCGAGCTTTTTGGCTGAAGACGGTAATGTATACGGTGGGGCATGGGGCGGGTATGCCACAAGCTGGGTTTTACAACAGATTAATGCGCTTAATGTCGCAATAAACAACCAGCTAAACAACATGAATGCCGACCGCAATAACTGCGTCAGAGCGACAGCTCGCGGGGGACGGCAGCACAAAGTTGGCGGTGACTGGATTGCTGACTGGGAAGCACCTGCAGGATGTTTTATGACAGGAATGAATACCAATGAAGGTGGCGACGGACGTAAGGCGGGCCTCTATTTCCGAGCCATGTATTACTACACGCCTAGCTCTGGCTGGGTGCAGGCAGGAGATATTGCATGATGAATGAGTTCAAAAACGTTAAAAATTATAAGACTGAGCCACTGGATGAACACGGTGTTTATATGGCCGCGTATTTTTGCGACGAACTGGGGCGCGACTGGTATGAGACCCGAAAGGGGTGGGTGGGAGCGGTAGCGGTAGATGCCAATGGGCTGGTTTGTTCCGTTGCACGCTCCTCAAGGCAGGTTCAGTTATTTACTATGGTGGAGGGCCAAACCTTATACGAGGTAGAGCCAGAAATCATACCTGCTGATCCGCTTGGTAAATATAAATTTCTAAACGGAGACTTTGTCATTTTTTCTAGTGATTCTGCGAGCGGCGCATAATTATAAATATTTTTTTCATGTCATTAATTTCGTCATATCTGCTCACTGAGCATGAGTTTTTCAGCTAGCTTGTGAATGGCTACGATAGACATGAATTCTTGACTGTTCTCAAAGAACTCAGCCCAGTGACTGCTCAGGAATAATGCAATCACCTCTGCTTCTTCTTCATTAAGCTCCATCAAATCCCTCTGCTTTACTTTTATTTAACAATGTTAATGAATGAGTTTGAAACCATACCATATCATATAAAACCTTGGCTTCAATAACGTGGGTTGTATTTATAAGCCGTTTATTTTCAGTTGGTTGGCGAGAACGATCTGTTTAACCGATCAATTCTGCTTTATTGATCGGCACAACCAGTTATGAACGTAAGTAGATGAAGCTTATTTTAGTACTGTTAGAGGAGGTTAGCTTGTTATGGAAAGGAAGACTGTATGGAGGCTAATGCTAACGGGGTGCGCTATAATCTGGATAATTTTTTATCTGGGATTAAATGAAACATTAAGTTATCTATATTCCTTTTGTTCTACTATTTGATTTTGCCAACACCGGCCCGGCTTTTGCCGGGTATTTTCTTTTTGTGACACGACTATTAAATAATATTTGGAAGACATGCCGCAATATTGACTTCCAAATGTTCAAAGAACGATTGAATAGGTTACATTCGGGCTTCATTGAATAGGAGCAGCAATATGGATAGCGGATTTGAAGAGCAAGCACACGATGCAGCATGCATGGTCATGGGTGAGGCTGTCTGGCAGCTCATTGTTACAGGGGAGACGGTATCGCAGGCGGCAATAGCCACAATGATACTTCAGCTGTCAGAACGGCGGACTGATTTAGCAGAAAGTATTGCGTTGTCTGTTGTACGCAGTGTCTAAAAAAGCCCCGGCGACGGGGCTTTTTAAGTCCATTTTAACAAGCTAAGGATATGAATCATTAGAACATTGCGCCGCGTGATATTAACTTTTCGAGTAAGAGCAATTGGCAAAGTGCTCATAAGTCACTTTCTTTATGAGGCTTAACTACTTCGCCTGGAAGGACATTGACTGCATTGGCGTCATTGCCGACAGGTTTTTTTTGTTTCGCGGGAATTTTTCCGGCGATTTTCATAATGCTATCATCACGAAGTACGGACCGGCGAATAAAGTCTTCTGTAATTGTTAACAAAGAACTGAACTCACTTTTCGTTGGCGACCAAGCACGATGCGCGGCGGCATTCCCTGCATCAGTGACTATAAGTAGCTGGCTTTTTTCCGTTTCACCAATATAACCATCCCCTGCAAGTTTTTCGACTTTCTTACTCAATGATAAGGTGGGTAATATTTTCAAAACTTCTGAGGTGCGGTCAAAAGCTGTCCTTAAACCAATGGAAGCCAAAATATATGATTCATTATAATAGGCCTGATATACTTCATTAAGTAATAGAAAAAGCTGATAATCAATGGCAGCTATATTTTCAATCCATTGGGGGCGATGTTCAAGTGATCTCGGATAAGTTTCGTATCTATAGTTTGGAGAGATAACAGTTTTGCCCTCATCATCGTAATCATAATCTAAATCCTCACTGTCCCAAGATTTTGCATGATAGAAAACCCTATCACATCCTTTACACTGTAATAAGCGATACTCAGTCCCCCATTGCATTGAATTATGCCTATCTCCACTATCCCAACTCCGCTCAGTTTCTCCAATGATTATGCAGTTTCTTTCTCCTTCGCACTCAGGACATCTGGCACGGAATGTTGCTATGCTAGTCATTGTATCTCCTTAAATAGTTATCAAATATAATTTAATAAATTTATACAATAATATGTTGCTGACCCAAAAATATAATACTAAATAATGATATTGACTTTATTCCAAATCGTAGTATTTTTTAAATGCAGACGTTAAGGTTGAGCTTGCTACTGCTACACCTACACCCCAACTTGAATCAGCGGCTTTACCAATCATTTTAGAAAACCATCCGCTTACCTCGCTTCCATATGAAGCATTTTTTGAGGCTATAGGGCCGTCATGCTCTATAGCTATTTTTAGCTTGTTAATATCATCTTTTTCAATGCCTTGTAACTGTAAGAAGTTTTTCAAAGATTCAAAGTCATTTTTAGTTATATTTTTAGTTGAATTTATTACGTTTGAATCTCCATGGTTTATGACGTTGTTGTCTCCGTAAATCGCATAGGTAAATAATGGTGCGGCATCAACTTTTTTAAGCTTTTCATCTTCGCTCTCTTCTCCAGTGATTTCGCTTGCTTTGTCTGAATACTCGAGCAAAAAATCAAGAAGCCTTGAACGTACTTGGGTAAGGATTCCATAAAAACTATGAACTTGAATTTCTTTAAAGCACCTTGTTATTTCATAACTACGATCGATTGATTTTCCATATTTTCCATAAGCCATTTCTATTGATATAGGCTGCTCAAGCTTTCCATTTTCTCCTGCGTCTAATGTCAATTTTTCTATTTGGCTTATTGATAGCATTACACGTGATATTTTGGTTTCTTCATATTCCTCCTCCGATAGATGATGCAAAGGTAAAGCAAATGATGTATATTTCATAGCGCTATTGTGAGCATCAATTAGAATTCTTGCTGGAACAGTCCTATACTCTGGTAATAAGTCTGTATTATCATATCCATTTATTTCATTATTGACCCATTCGGCCAAATCTTTATTTCCAGTATAATATAAAAAAACCTTCGTTTTTATTAAAGCATTTGTTAGACCTTCATTACCTGAACTAAGAATATTTATGATTTCTTGTAATTGATTCATGTCTAAAGTTCTCCAGAAAGTATGATGTTATTAAGTTTAGTCAAGAAAGCTTCCTTTTTAAATTACTATTAAAGTTTTTGGTAAGGGATGCTAAAAAACGCATACCATAATGCCTGCCAAATAAAGTGAAACTAGTTTAATTTTCTTTTGATTCAATTACTTATTTCATTATTCATGTAATCATGGAAGCTGTATGGCAGTTGGTGACCGCCGGGCAGCAATTGACGCTGGATGCAATCGCCACAATGGTTGTTGAACTATCACAGAGCCGACCAGACTTATACCAGCAGTATTGCCCTATAAGTGCTCCTGCAACGGGAATGACGCGGATTAGACGTTTAGTCTTTTGTTGCTGATGGGAATAGGCCTCTGATTACACCTAGGAACGCGGCAAACAGGTTCAAGGTTGACGCAGATGTTATCGCTATTAATACCGAGTCAGAGAAAAGCTCTACACCCACAACTTTTCCCACCACAGACAATAGCAGTACTGTGGCCCACCAAAAAAGGCCGTACTTAGCGACTTTATATGCCTTGCCTGCATACTTATCTCTAAGTTCACGATTGGATTTTCTATCCTCTACATCCTGAGCGCGCTCATCTGGGTGTTTTGAGGTTGAGGGTTCAGGAGTTGGGGAAGAACCAGCGGGCGCTGTCCAATCAGGGGTGTTTTTACTGCTGGGGGCATCCTTGCCAATTTCGTCCAGTGAAATGGTCATTATCTAATCGCGTCAGCCATCAATTCGTTAGGGATGACGTCACCTTCACGAGGTGTTCGAGACCAAGCCGTTCCTGGTTCATGAGTCAGATAGGAGAGTTGGGTTCCACGAAGAGGCCCGTAGACTTCAACTATCTTATCGATCAACTGGCGAGATTTAATATCATGAGCAGGAATGGTCGGAGTAACGATAGCGTTACCGGATACATTACCGATCATGTTTGTGATTCGACCTGAGCCATACTGCTTTACTTCATGATAAAGCGAGGGGATTACCGGTCCATATGGCCATTTCGAGAAAAAGTCATCCACTAAAGGCTCGCCATAAATTTTCAAATGCCAAGACTGAGCGTAGAAAACAAGTTTCTGTAGCTTCATTGGATCGAGGTCGGGCAGCTGCCCGGCTTTAGACTTCTCAATGAAGGCGTTAGCAACAGCAATAGTTGGGTATGCCATCTGAGCCTCCTTTCAAATTAGTGTGTGTTAAAATAGTGTGTATATGTACAGTGCTGAGCATTGTTTACTGTGTGAATATACAGTATATGATACACGACTTAACCAAATTAGAGCAATGATAGTTTGTAAACCTACAACTGTCACGACTAATCAGCACATAGGGATAGGATGAATCACTAATGATTCATAAATGACAGCAGAACTCACTAGCCAATCCTCAACTTCAGGGCTAATTCCACCTTTGCAACTAAAATTAGCGAAAAATCAGCAAGTTTGTTGAATTGTTAACAAAACTGGCTTGTAAAGGATTAGCCCTCAGCGATACTGTATTTTTATACAGTAATTAGCAGAGAGGAGGTTATCATGCCACGCGACTATGAAATTAAACACGCGTTTATGAGCGCTATGAGGCGAGAGCCGGGGCTGGGCGTTATCGTCACTACTCAGGAGTTCGTCCGCCAACTGGAGCTGCTCAACTGGCATTTCAGCCTGCGTGAGGCTAACCAGTGGATTAAGGCCAACACGGTTACGTTTCGTGATGCCTCCACGCAGGAGGGTGAGGCGAAAACCTACCGTCAGTTCAACCCGAATGGGGGAATCTGATATGGGGTTTCCATCACCAGCGCGGGACCACATTGAACAGCGCATTGACCTGAACAAAATCCTGATGCCTCACCCGACCCATATGTTCATGATTGAGACGCCAGCCGGTTTCGCTATTGTAGACAGGACGATTCAGGGAACAGTGGGTGATGAGATAGCATTCCAGCACGGTGATTATTCTCAGCTGGGCAAACTCTTCAGGACCGGAATTATTACCCAGGACGGCGAAACCATCGACGGGGAAGGGCTTGATGGGATCATTGTGTTGGGGAAAGTGACCGCAACAATCCTGGCTGTTTATGACTCGTGCAGGCCGAAAATTTGACCAATTTCTTTCATAATATAGCCCCATGTCCGACTCTAACTTATTGAATCTTCAAATGCGGATTTTGGGGCTATATTATGAAAAATCACGTTATTTAATTGATTTATATGATTATCGAGCCTGATTTAAAATCCCTCGGCTGTAAGGCTGTGCGGGTTCAAGTCCCGCCCCGGGCACCATATCGAATTACCAATAAAATCAATGATAAGCAGTGTCGTATGACCGCCCCTCAGAGGCGGTTTTTTTGTGCCTGTAATCTGGGATACCTGTAATCTGGCATAACTGACAGTGCAATCTCATCTTAACGCTTCAACCTGCATCACGCCTCAGAGCTGAACACCAGCTCCTCATCAGTATCACTCACCAGCACCATCCGTTGTGCCTCGCCGCTGGAAGAGACAAAGGTCACTTCATGGCCGATGCTGATATCATCAAAGGCGTCGGTCGGCTGTGACTGCTTCCGGATCTCCAGTACCATCCGCGAGGGGTAGGGTTTATCATTGACCGTATCAATATGATAATTAGCGGTAAAATTCAGTTCGGGTTGATCAACCACGTAAAATTGTCCTGAAGGCATAGTCTTGACCTCTGCATAATGTTGGCCATAAGTCCCGGTCGGAACAGGCTGCCTGAAACTTAAGGTTAGTTGAATAATTAATGCCTAAAGGCGGCAGCACCTCTTTTTTGATTTCATACGACGGTTACAAAAATACCTGCCGCTTGCGCTTGCCTGGTCAGAGAGTCGTACTACGCTTCTTGTTCACACAGCGTGGCTTTTCCAGGCGCGCCATTCGGGCATGGTATAAAGGTATTACTGCAACTCTTAACGGGTTGACGATGCGGGTTCAACTCCTGCTGCCCGGTCCATTTCCTGCATCTAAGTAAATGCCAGCCTTATCCCTTTTAAGATTCTGCCGATCCATTCCAATTACATCCGATTTCACTCATTTTTGCGGCCTGTGTCGAACTCTGTAACCTGTTGAAACATGGTGATTTACCGTATTGTGGTGGCTATTGTTTGCCGTCGCAGAGAGTTAATGCCAATGATTACCCCTTTTACTCCTGACTTAACAGAACCGGCGGCCCACCCGGTTATCGGTGTTGTCGCCAGCCAGTTACTCAATCCGTATCAACAAAAAATGCTGGACGAAGTGATGCGCCAGCTTAACGCGCGCGGTGTTATCACGGTGCTACTGAGTGCCGAAACTGAAGCCACACTGACCGCACTCATCCGGCAGGCTACACCGCTCGGGCTGCGTGGTTTGCTGCTACTCCCCGGTAACAGCGTTACTGATACCTGCCATTTGCCGGTGCTTCAGATTGACGCTGAGCCTGAATTGCAGGCGGATGCACTGCGGGCGGGTGAAGTGACAGCGGAATTATTGCTTAAACAGGGGCATCAGCGGTTTGGTTTTATGCAGGGTCAGCCAGGCGCACTGGCGCAAAAACAGGGCTATTGCGCCACTCTGCTGGCGGCGGGTATGGCGCTGAACGCCGAACTGACTGTGGGTAGTGATGATCGTGACTGCGCTTATCAGGCGATGATGTCTTACCTGAAAAAGACACGTGCCGCTGAGCGTATCCAGGCACTCTTCTGTGAAAGTGATCTGATGGCCTTTGGTGCAATGCAGGCGATTCGGGATTTTGGTCAGGGTATCCATCTGGCAGTAGCAGGTTTTGGCGATAGTGAGGAAGCCCGCAGCTCAACCTGGCATCTTACCAGCTGGTCACCTGACATCCGGCAGATCGCTGGCCGCGCGCTGGATCGCTGGCTGGGACAGCATGCAGGCAACAGCAGTGTTGAAGAGCAGGGGCAATTACAGCGGCGTCACTCTCACGCAGGCAAAGTGTTGCCGGGTGAGATGTCAGCCTGCGGCTGCGCCTTCCGGCATTAACCAGCCCGCAACGCAGGCGGGCAGAATATTGTC
>Ga0308167_1001080_pt1 | contig 35842 bp, 17 predicted proteins | sample PhyCR1_2_FD_202138 | JGI IMG/M metagenome (GOLD analysis project Ga0308167, IMG submission 202138) | Phyllosphere microbial communities from UC Gill Tract Community Farm, Albany, California, United States - DLSLRC.R1 | ecosystem: Host-associated > Plants > Phyllosphere > Unclassified | place... | reverse complement strand
GCTTCGCCAGGGGTTTTTGGATAAGCAGACCGGGGATCAGCAACAGCGGAATGGCCAGCAGCACCACAAACACCAGCGGACCGCCAATCATCCACAGAATGACCGTGAACAGCAGGAAAAACGGCAGGTCAGCCAGCGCCGCCAGCGTGGCGGAGGAGACAAACTCGCGTACCGATTCGAACTCGCGCAGCTGATTGGCAAAGGTGCCGGAGGACTGCGGTTTATTCTCCATGCGCACCGACAGCGCCTGGCGGAACAGCAGGCTGCCGACGATCAGGTCTGCTTTTTTACCCGCCGTATCCAGCAGGTGAGCACGCACGTAGCGGGTGACGGCCTCAAACAGCATCGCGACCGTCACGCCAATCGCCAGCGACCACAGGGTGACGAATGCCTGGTTCGGGATCACGCGGTCATAAACGTTCATGGTGAAGAAGATACTGGCCAGCGCCAGCACGTTAACCAGTACCGAGGCGATAGCCGCGCTGCGGTAATAGCGGCGGTAGCGCCACAGGGTGCTGAACAGCCAGTGCTTCTGGTTTTCCGGCAGGCCTTCCACCACGCGGCGGTCAACTTTGGCCTTCGGCTTGCTCATAATCGCGTAGCCGCTGTACCACTCGCTGATCTCGGCGTGTTCTATCTCAACCGGGTCATTGCTGACCTCCGGCATGATGACGGTGTAGAACCAGGTCATCTTGTCTTCGGCATTTTTGCGGCGCACGCGGTCCAGCAGCACGCAGCCGCCGGAGCCTTTGCGTACCAGCACGATCGGCGTAACCTGCAAAGGCAGATCCCACAGCGGGCGCTCCACCAGGCCGCTGGTAAAACCGGCGTTTTCAAACGCGGTCAGCGCCAGCGATGGCGACAGCAGTGCTTCTTTTGCCAGGCCGGCCACCAGCGACTCGTGGCTGCGACCCTGACCATAGTGCTGGCAAACCCAGGCCACACTTTGCAGCAGGGTGTCGTCGATGCGCGTTTGCACCTGCGCCAGCTGCTGCAGTTCATCCTCATGCTGAGGCTGATTTTCGTTAGCGTTCATCTGCATCTCTTGTTTTCAGGCCGCAAAGGGCCAGGCAGAGGCGGTTATCCCGCCTTACCGGTGAATATTTACCGGGCGCATGCCCGGCCGTATTACCCAAAGCGGGCGGTTAGTTGAGAAGAATTTCGATATCCTGGTCGCCTGGCATACAGGCATCCTTACACTGGGCCGTTTCGGTCATGATGATCTCCCTGGGGATGGCGGCCATCATCAGTTCACGACGCACGGCGGCGGCACGTTCATTGGCCTGGGCGATGGTGTCGCCTGCGCGGCGCCAGACGCGGATAGTCACGTTGTTAGGCTGCAGGTACTGCACCCGCAGGCCCACCACGAAGTTGTTCAGCGCATCGCGCCCGGCGTCGCTGATCTCAGGCGCCAGCTGATCCATGACAAATAAGTGATTAATTTTGAACATATAGTGCGAAACAGGCTGCACCTGATTGCGGTCAAATACACAGGGCACTACCACGCCCGCCGTACGCGGAAAAATATGTGCCTGGCGGCGCAGGGACCGGGTCTCTTGTTGCGCTTCACGCGCGGTAACCGCCTGCGGTGCTTCGCTGATATTTTGCTGCTCGTTGATACGCAGGAAGTAGGTGTGGCCCCCCTTCAGCTCGGCGGAAAAACGTTCGCCGCGCTTACCTCGATAGTCGGGTGCATCCTGCACGTAGCCTCCGAGGGTATGCACACCCGGGCGCACGCAGAACGAGGTAAAGCCCCCCGGCATCAGGCTGGTGTGGTAGTGACCATCCAGATAGATATTGGCCCCGCCGGATGCGGGTTTCAGGCTGTCGGTGCGGTAGAAAACCACCTGGCTGACATTGGCCACCACCGGAATGACTTTCTGATAAGACTCACCAAACAGGCCAGCCGGTTTTTCCGGGTTTGATGCCATGACCGCAGGAACGATCATCGCTGATATCAGCGCCGTTCCAGCCAGAAGCTTGTTGAAAAACATGCAATACCTCAGCGAAATGTGTTGATACGCCAGATTAAAAAAGTGAAGTTTGCCCGGCGGTGCCGTCAGCCAAATACGCTGAGTGGCCCATCCTTGCTAAGCAGTGGGGAGGAGAATAAGGATTTACGGGACTTTTCTGAATCGTGCTTTACTTAACGGTCTGTAGGAATCCCCTTACCCCGCGGGGTGCAGGCAGGAGATGATGGGGGAAATGTTGTTAATCATGAGATTCAATTGATCAGTAGAAGCTGGCAACCATTCCTATCTGGACCAGAAACTCCGCCTCATACTGGTAATGGTGATAGAGCGCGTAGGTCACTCCGCTCAGCGTCAGCGAGCCTTGCGCTTTGTGCCACTCTTCGGGCCGGCTGCCGTGCGGCAACAGTTCGCTGAGATTGAGCTGTTCGCCCTGCCCGCCCTGAAAGACAAACAGATTATTGCCCTGCAGCCAGGGCAGCGCCCGGTCAGCGTTTTGTAACAGCAGATCAAGGGGAATCTGTTCGGTCTGGCCTGGGGGGTCGCAGAGGATCACGCGCGCGGCGGGAGTAACAGGCTGGCCGCCCGTCAGGTGACAGGTACTGCTTTCAGCCTGCGGTTGCGCAGCCACAATGCAATCCATTGACATTTTATCCCTCTGTTTCATGCCGCCGGGCGGCAGCATCTCTCCCTGTTCCCGAGAGCGATAACATAGCGGAATCACAGGGAAAGAGGACACAAGCCTGGTCTTATTTGACCCCGCGCGCGCGGGTTTTTCGCCGGCGCTACGGACAGGTAAATGAAAAAAAAAGCCGCAGCGTTTCCGCTACGGCTTGCACAAAACTCAGGGCTGTTACTGCTGAGGTTTTACGCGTACTACCACCCGACGATCCGGGGCATAACAGGCGATCTGCGCCTGGCGTGAACCACTGCAGCTCTCAACCAGCGGCTGCGAACTGCCGGCGCTGGTGGCCTGAATATTGGCGGCCGGCAGGCCACCGTCAATCAGCATTTCACGCACCGTGCTGGCACGACGTGCACCGAGCATTAAGTTGGCGCTCTCTTTACCGATGGGATCGGTATGACCGATCACGGTAATACTGTTAAGGTTAACCCGGTCCTGATGCAGCTGGGCGATCAGCGCCCCCACCGCCTTACGGCCCGCTGCGGTCATATCGCGGCGGTCGGATTTGCCAAACTTAAACAGCACGTCGCCGGACAGCACATAATCTTTGTACTCCGGCTGCAGCTGGCAGCTCTGCACTGCCGAGGCGCGGGACAGCACGTGCACCTGCTGACGCAGGCCTTTCAGCGCTGCCTCAGCCTGCGCTTCGCTCACCGCTTCAGGGCGGCCATCGGCGTTTTCACTCACTTTCATAAAGTAAGTTTTACCGCCCACCAGCGTCAAATGCGTGGCGGAGCTTTTCCCTTTGTAGTCAGGGGCATCTTTATCAAACGCGCCCAGCCTGTGGTCACCCGGGGCCACACAGAAACGGGTAAAGCTGTTTGGCAACAGGGAGTTGTGAAACTCTCCATCGACATAAATATGCGCACCGGTTTCACCGGCCACATCCGCGGTACGGTAGTAGATAACCTGCGCCTGCTGCTTACCCACGCCCATGCCCGGCTGATAAGCCTGACCATAAGCGGTGGGAGCAGGTGCAGCAACGGCAACGCCAGACATCATCCCGGCACCTGCCACCATCACGGCCAGCAGGGAAGTTTTAAACGGATTCATAGTTCCTCCAGGGGCGCCCCGCAGGGCGCCCGGATTTTAATACAGGTGAATGGCTCAGGATTAATGGTTGTTCAGGTTAAGCTGTACACCCATCTGTACCAGCAGTTCAGCGTCGTTATTGCTGCCGTGCTGATACACCTCGTACTGAACGCCGTCGACGGTGACAGGGCTGTTAGCCTTGTTCCATTCGTTCGCGGCTGCGCCTTCCGGCAGCAGGTCACTCAGGTTCACTACGTCACCTCTTTCACCCTGAATCAGCATCTGCTTCGCGCCATCGGCGATGAAGGCATTGGCCTCTCCGTGGGTCAGGACATCGTCCAGCGTGATGTTCAGGACATCGGCTTTCGCATTAGTCATATTGACCTTGCTCACCGTTTCACCTGCAGCGACCACCGCGCTGAAGTCAATCGGCTGCTCGGCATGCTCCAGCGTCAGCGTGATGCCAGCGTGCGGCTGAGCAGGTTGCGCAACGGCTGCAGATGGCTCTTCCACTACCGGCTGTGCAGGCTGAGCTGGCTGAGCGTGCTGCTCGTTGCCCTGCGCGGCGGCAGCGTCATGATCCGCAGTAGCCGCCGGGGTGGCCTGTGCCGCCGTGTGCTGATCAACTGACTCCAGGCCCATCGGCTGGTCATGGCTTTCCACAGCCATGATGCCGGCGGTGGAGATGGTGCCAGAGGCGTTTTCGCCCCACGACACGTTGTCGAAGCCGACCAGCGCCGGTGCCGCATCGGTTGACCCCTGAACATACAGCTGCACTGAGGCGATTTTCTGCCCAGGAGGTGCCTCATAGTTGAAGCGGCTGGCAGAAGAGATCACCTGTGAACTCAACAGCGTACCGGTCGAACTGTAGACGTTGACTACCGTTGGCTGCATCGGTGCCGTCGCGGTCGGGGCCACCAGGTCAAAGTGAACGTCGGTAGTGTATTTACCGGTCCCCCACGTCAGACGCGTGGCGTGAGTCGCACTCGCATAAATCTGCGCGTGATGACCCTGGCCGACCACGGTCATGATGGCATATCCCGACCAGCTGCAGCTGATGACCAGACCCGAGGCCAGCTGGGAGCCGGAAACAATCGCTGTTTGCTGCGCCGCAGAGTACTCGAAGTTCTCGGTACCGCGTAAACCATCCGGAACCGGGCTCACCACATTCAGCGAGCGCGCGGTTGCCGCACTGGTGTTGCCCGCCGCATCCGTCGCCGTGATGCTAAAGTTATGCGCACCCAGGCTCAGCGTTGGGGTGGTGAAGTTCCACACCCCGCCGGTTGCCGTCGTCGAGTAAACCGTGCCATCGATGGCGATACGAATAATCGCACCCGCTTCAGCCGTGCCGTGCAGCACCGGAGTGTTATCGTCGGTACTGCCACCGTTGACGATATTCGCCACTGGCGTACTGCCGTTATCTTCCACGCTGCTGACTACTGGCGCAGCTGGTGCGGCAGTATCCACGGTGAAGGTACGAGCCGCGGTGGCCGCGGAGACATTACCCGCCGCATCGGTCGCCGTAGCCGTCAGACTGTGCGCCGTGTTATTGCCCTGTGCCGCCATGGTGTAGGACCATGCGCCACCGGATACCGTGGTGCTACCAATCAGTGAGCCATTGTCATAGATACGGACCACACTGCCGTTTTCTCCGGTGCCGTTCAGCGTTGGCGTGCTGTCGTTGGTGACGCTGCCGTTTGGCAGGTTACCGACGATACCGCCCGCGACGTTATCCATCACCGAAGAGATCGCGACAGGTGGCGCCGCAGTGTCAACCGTGAAGGTACGTGCTGCCGTCGCAGCCGAGGTGTTACCCGCTGCATCGGTCGCCGTCGCCGTCAGGCTATGGCTGGTGCCGTTACCCTGTGCCGCCAGGGTGTAGGACCATGCGCCACCGGATACCGTGGTGCTGCCAATCAGCGAGCCGTTGTCATAGATACGGACCACACTGCCGTTTTCGCCGGTGCCGTTCAGCGTTGGCGTGCTGTCGTTGGTGACGCTGCCGTTTGGCAGGTTACCGACAATGCCACCCGCGACGTTATCCATCACCGTGGAGATGGCGACAGGTGGCGCCGACGTATCCACCGTGAAGGTACGCGCCGCCGTTGCCGGCGAGATATTGCCCGCTGCATCCGTAGCCGTGGCCGTCAGGCTGTGCGGATTATTGCTCAGCACAGGCGTGGTGAAGGTCCAGTTACCACCGGTGGCGACGGCGCTGCCCAACAGCGTGGAGCCATCATAAACGCGGATCACCGTGCCCGCCTCTGCGGTACCGTTCAACGTCGGACGGTTGTCATTGGTCACGCTGCCGTTAGGCAGGTTCCCGACGATGCCACCCGCCACATCATCCATCACCGTGCTGATCACCGGTGCCGGTGGTGGTGTGGTATCAATGTTGATCACCCAGTTACCGGAGCTGATCGGGTTTAGCGCCGGATCCAGTGCTTCCGCAACAATGTTGTAGCGTCCCTGGCCGAGTACCGGTGGGGAGAAGCTCCAGATGCCTTCAGGAGAAGAGATCGCAGTACCCACCACGGTAACACCGCCCGGTCCGGTAAGGGTGACGGTCACCAGCGTATCCGCTGGCGCCGTACCGTTAACGGTCGGCTGGGTATCATCGGTAAAGCCATTCGAAGGCACGTTGCCGCGCTGGGTGCCGACATCATCAATCACGGAGGTGATGGCCACAGCACTCGGTACGCCGCCCGTCAGCACGTAGAAGTCAAAGGGATCTGACGGCTCGCTGGTTAACCCGGCAGCATCACGTGCCACCACATTGATATTGTGCTCACCCATCGCCAGCGGCGTTGGCGTGAACGTCCAGTCACCCGTACCATTTACTGCTGCAGATCCCAACAGCGTGGTGCCATCATAAATGAACACAACACTGTTCGGCTGCGCGGTACCAGAGATATCCGGCTGGGCATCGTCGGTAATTTCGCCTGGGGTCAGGTTAGCCTGATGCGCACCCTGATCGTCGTAAACCGAGGTAATTAACGGTTTTTCCGGCGGGGTGATATCAATGGTAATGGCGTACGGATCGGACGTGTCTGACTTCAGACCCGCACGGTCCTCCACCACGATGGTAAATACGTGATCGCCTTCCGCCAGATCGCGATCGGGCGTGAAGTCCCAGTCACCCGTATCACGCACAATCGCGGTGCCCAGCAGTTCGCCATTATCGTAGACGTAGATAATGCTGCCGGTATCCTGGAAATCTCCCATCAGCGTTGGGCGCACATCATTGGTGGAGCCGCCGTTAGCGATATCACCAATGAAGGGTTCAGTATCGTCCCAAATGGTACGAATACCGTCGTCGTCCGCACCCGGATGGGTCGGCGGCGTCAGGTCAACGTCCAGATCAAAGGCATTACTTGGCGTGCTGTGGTTGCCCGCTTCGTTAGTCGCCCTGGCCGTCAGGCTGTGATGCCCTTTGCTCAGATCCTGATTCGGTTCCATGCTCCAGGTGTTATCAGGCCCTACGGTCGTGGTACCCAACGACGTCGTACCGTCGAACAGCTCAATAACGTCGCCGGCATGGCCGGTACCTCTGATCAGCGGACGCTGGTCATTGGTGGCGTCACCGCTCGCCAGATCGCCGGTTTTCGGTTCAGCGTCGTCATAGCCGCCAGTAATCACCGGCTCTTCAGCCACCACGGCGCTGCCTTCCGCCAGCCTGAAATCAAACTCCGCCGAAGGGGCGCTGACGTTACCCACAGCATTACGCGCGGTGGCAGTCAGAGCGTGGTCAGGGCCGGTCAGATCGGCATCCAGGTTCAGCACCCAGCTACCGTCCGGTTGCGCAAGCGCGCTGCCAATAATCACACCGTTGTCATAGACGGTGACCAGCGAGCCAGCTTCTGCCGTGCCGTGAATTTCCGGGCGTGCATCGTCAGTCAGTCCACCGCGGGCAATATCGCCAGTCAGGTCACCCTGATCGTCTACCAGCTGAGTGATAGCCGGTGCCGGAGGCGGAGTCAAATCAATCACGATGCTGCGCGGATCGGATGGCGCAGACTCGTTACCTGCCGGATCGGCCACGATAATGGTGAACTCATGCCCGCCGGCATCCAGATTATGGTCAGGAGTATATGACCAGCTGCCATCTGGCTGCACGGTAGCGGTACCCAGCAACGCCTCGCCATCGTATACCTTCACGGTATCGCCCGGTTCCAGGCCATTGCCGATCAGCGTAGGCGTACGGTCATCGGTGGCGCCGCCGTCAGGGATACTGCCGGTTACGCTACCTTCGTCATCCAGGATGTCACCAATACCGCCGGTGGCCGGGATGACCGGTGCGGTCAGGTCAACGTCCAGTTCAAAGGCAGCACTTGGTGCGCTCTGATTGCCGGCGTCATTGGTGGCTCTGGCTGTCAGGCTGTGATGGCCTTCGCTCAGATCCTGGTTCGGTTCCATGCTCCAGGTGTTGTCAGGGCGCACGATGGTGGTACCCAGCGACGTGGTGCCGTCGAACAGCTCGATAACATCCCCGGCATGGCCGGTACCGCTCAGCTGCGGACGCTGGTCATTGGTGGCATCGCCGCTCACCAGCTCGCCCGTGTTCGGCTCAACATCATCGAAGCCGCTGACGATCACCGGTGGCTGCGCCTCGGCATCGCCGCCTTCCGCCAGTCTGAAGTCCCAGGCGTCAGATTCCACACCGGTGTTGCCGGCCTTATCTGTCGCTTTGGCCGTCAGCGAGTGATTTGGTCCGGTTAAATCAGCATCCAGATCCAGCGTCCAGCCGCCGTCAGCGCGCGTCACGGTGCTGCCGATGACCACACCGTTGTCAGACACGACGATCAGCGAGTCTGGTTCAGCCGTACCGTTAATTTGCGGACGTGCATCGTCGGTCAGGTCACCACGAGCAATATCGCCGGTCAGGTCGCCCTGATCGTCGACCAGCTGGGTGATAACCGGGGGTAACGGTGCCGTCACGTCAATCACCACCGTCCATGGATCGGAAGGTGCAGAGCTGTTGCCCACCGGATCGGTGACGATAATGTCGAAGTGGTGATCGCGCTCCGGCAGTGGCGTAGTCGGGGTGAATTCCCACGATCCGTCATCACGTACGATTGCGGTACCAATCGGTTCGCCACCATCGCGCACGGTCACGGTATCGCCCGGCTGCTGGCCGCTACCAATCAAGGTTGGCGTGCTGTCATTGGTGCTGCCCCCGTCCGGGATGCTGCCGACATTGCCCGGCTCGTTATCAATGATATCGCCGATACCGTGGTTGTCTGGCGCGGTCAGATCGATCTCCAGATCAAACGCGGCGGTGGTACTGCTGTTGCCTGCGGCATTGGTGACGGTTGCAGTGAAGCTGTGCGCACCCGCTGCCAGAGCGGAAGCTGGCGTAAACTCCCAGTCACCAAACGGTGAAGCCTGCACCGAGCCAATTGGCGTGGTATCGCTGCCGTCATAGATAAAGACGATGGCGTTTGGCGTTGCCTTACCAACCAGCGTTGGCGTGGTGTCATCGGTGGCCTGACCCGATACCAGATTGCCCTGTACGGAACCGGCGTCATCGCGCACGTAATCAATGCTGACCATGACCGCAGACGGGTCGACGATGAAGTGAATCACATCGCCTGGCGCACTGCGGTTACCTGCCGGGTCCTGCACCACGGTACTGAACTCGTGCGCACCTGGCGCCAGAGGGTGTTCCGGGGTAAAGGTCCAGCTGCCGTCTGGCGACACCTGAGCACTACCAATCACCAGATCGCCATCGCGGATAAAGACCAGGCTACCCGGCAGCGCGGTACCATTGTAGGTTGGCGTCGTGTCATCCGTGGTGCTGTTATCAACAATCACACCTTGCTGATCGCCGACGTTATCCGTCAACTCGCCGCTGGCGGCAGCGGGTGGAGTGATATCAATAACCAGCTTAAATTCGCCAGATGGCGCGCTGACATTGCCTAAGCTGTCGCGCGCAGCCACGGAGAAGGTGTGCTCAGCTTCGCTGAGGTCGGTGGCTGGCGTCCACTTCCATTGGCCGTGGCTGTCAGCCTTGACGGAACCCTGCACGACACCATCCACGGTGATGTACACCAGGCTCAGCGCCGGTGCATTACCGAACAGCTCCGGACGCACGTCATCAGTGACTGCGTTGTTATGCAGTACGCCGGTGACGACCCCGACATCATCATTCGCGCCAATAATTGACGGGGATGAAGGGATCCCGCCGGTAGCCAGCGTGAAATCAAACGGATCGGATGGTGTGCTGTGGTTACCCACCGCATCACTGGCAACCGCGCGCAGCGAGTTGTCACCCAGCGGCAGCGGGAATTCTGGCGTCAGCGTCCAGCGGCCGTCAGGCCCCGCCTGCGCGGTACCAATCAGCTGATTGTTGCTGTAGACGCTCACCAGACTGTTGGCCACGGCGGTGCCGCTGATCTCCGGACGAGGATCGTCCATTACCGAGCCAGGCACGATCGGACCGGTCGCCCCGCCTTCGTTATCCACCACCTGGCTGATAACCGGAGACGCAGGCGCATCCGTATCGATGATCACCGTGTAAGGGTCGGACGGCAGTGAAGCATTACCCACCGGGTCGGTCACAACGATCGTGAAATCGTGCGGGCCATCCGGTAATGGCGAAGCAGGGGTAAATGTCCAGGTACCATCCTCTTTAACAATGGCGGTGCCCAGCGCCTGGTCACCATCGCGTACGGTAACCACATCACCCGGCTCCAGACCGCTGCCGCGCAGCGTTGGCGTGGTGTCATCGGTGGCACCGTTAGCCGGAACCAGACCCTGAACCGGACCTACGTTATCCCAGACTTCGCCAATGCCGCTGCCGGTACCTGGTGCAGTCAGGTCGATATTCAGATCGAACTGCGTCGACGTTGCCGTGGCATGCGCATCGTCGGTGGCGGTAGCCGTGATATGGTGCAGGCCTTCCGACAGGTTCGGACTGGTGAAGGTCCACTCGCCCTGACCATTGGCCTGTACGCTGCCCAGCGAGGTGGTGCCATCAAACAGTTCAACAATGGCGTTAGGTTTGGCTTTACCTACCAGGGTTGGCGTGGCGTCATTGGTGGCATCGCCGCTGCGCAGGTTATGCGTGACCGTGCCGGCATCGTCCAGCGCATAGTCGATAGAGACAAACACCGCACTGGTATCGATATCAAAGCCGATCGGCGTGGTTGGGGTGCTGCGATTCCCCGCAGGATCCTCAACCACCGCTGAGAACTCATGATGGCCGTCGCCCAGCGAGGTGCCCGGCGTGAATGACCAGCTACCATCGCCATTGACCGGTGCACGACCAATTTCACGGCCGTTATCAATCACGATCACCGTTGCGCCCGGCTCTGCCGTACCGCTGAAGGTTGGCGTATTGTCGTCGGTGGTGCTGCCCGGCAGAATTTCACCCATGCTCGGAGCGACGTTGTCGTCGAGGTGCAGGTTTTCTGCCGCGTCTGGCGGGGTAATATCAATTTTCAGCGCAAAATCTGCGGTCGGTGCGCTGACGTTGCCAGTGGTGGTATCGGTACTGGTCGCGCTGAAGTTATGCGTACCTTCCGCCAGGGCCGCATCCGGCGTCCAGCTCCAGCGGCCGGTTGGCCCGGCGCTGAACGAAGCCACTGCACGATGATCGACATAGATGGTCACCAGGGTGTCGGCAGGTGCGGTCCCGTGCAGCGTTGGACGCGTATCATCGGTAACGTCACCGCTCTGCAGCGAGCCGACCTGGCTCCCCACATCATCCCAGGCATAGTTAATTGCTGGCGCGGAAGGAATGCCGCCGGTCACCAGGTCAAAATCAAAGCGTGCGGATTCGGCGCTGGTGTTACGCACTTCATCCAGCGCGACGGCAGACAGGCTATGGTGGCCGTTGTTGAGCGGCAGATTCGGGGTGAATTCCCATTCACCGCTGGCGTTGGTGAGGGTGCTCCCCAGCAGCACGCGCGAGCCGTCATTCATGCGGTCGTAAATCATGACCAGGCTGTTAGCTTGTGCCGTACCCTTCACGGTTGGCCACGCATCGTCGGTGGTACCGCCCGGGGTGATATCGCCCGTCACGGTTCCAGCATCATCCACAACGTGGGTGATCGCCGGCACCGGCGGAGGCGTAGTATCGATAATGACTAACCACGGGTCAGACGGTTCGGACCGGTTGCCGGCAGGATCGGCCACAACGATAGTAAAGTTGTGATTGCCCTGGTTCAGCGGTGGATTCGGTGAGAAGTCCCAGGCGCCACCTGGTCCCACTAAAGCAGAACCCAGCGGTACGGTACCGTTGTTATCGTAAACATACACGATATCGCCCGGCGTCTGATGGCTGCCGCGCAGCGTGGGTGTGGTGTCATCGGTTGAGCCACCGTTCGGGATTTTGCCCTGAATCAGACCGACGTCATCCCAGATGCTTTCAATACCGTCATTATTCAGACCGGGACGCGTTGGCGGCTGAGTATCAATATCCAGCTCAAACGGAGCGCTCTGATTACCACGGGTGCCGGAAGCATCTTGGGGAATAGCCACAAAAGCGTGGTGGCCTTCGGCCAGTTCTGGCGCGGTGAAAGTCCAGGTACCGTTACCCAGCGTGCGTACGCTGCCAATCGCGGTTGGGTTACCCTCTTCGTAAATGAAGACGATGCTGCGCGCGGTCGCGGTACCGGACAGGATTGGCGTATTGTCTTTGGTGACGGCGCCGTTTTCCAGCTCCAGCCGCGTTGCGCCGGTGTCATCGAAGGCGCCGGTAATGGTGGCGCTCAGACCATTGGGATCAATCACGAACACCAGCGGTGGCGTTGGCTGGCTGCGGTTACCTGCCTCGTCCTGCACGACGGTCGTTAAGCTGTGCTCGCCAGAGCTCAGCGGCTCACGCGGCGTAAACGTCCACTCTCCCGCGGCATTGGTTAATGCGCTGCCAATCGGCGTGGTGCCATCATAGACATAGACCACGGAACGTGGTTCCGCTTTGCCGCTGTAGGTCGGCGTGGTGTCATCCGTGGTGGTATTCGGTAAGATTTCACCGGTCTCAAGGCCGACGTTGTCAGTCAGCAGCAGTCCGGTTGCCGGGTCCGGCACCGTCAGGTCAACAATAATGGTGACCGGTGTGGTTGGCTGGCTGGTATTGCCTGCGGCATCGCGCTCAACCAGATCAAAGTTATGGTTACCCTCCGCCAGCGGTGCGGTCGGTTTTACGCTCCAGCTGCCGTCTGGCTGGACAATCGCACTACCGATAATCACGCCGCCGTCACGCAGCACCACGGTGTTACCCGCTGTACCGGTGCCGCTGAATACCGGCTGAGTTTCATCAGTATGTTGACCGTTGACCAGCGGGCCGGTAATCGCCCCGGTATTATCGGTGATGGTGCCCAGATTTGGGGATGGCACGTGACTGTCATCGATCACGCCTGTATCACCGGTGTCACTGATGCTGTTATCTTTGTTGTGATGCGCAATCAGGTAACCCAGACCAAAGGCGGCGGCCAGCGCGGCCAGTGCGCCCAGCGCCAGCAGTGCAGGTGAAATTGCCCCTTCAGCAACCGCGATACCATCCAGACTGGCAACGGAGTTGGCACCCAGCGCCAGCGGAGAGGTTTCACCGTCGATCAGGAATGCCGCATCGTGCTGGCTGTCACCGTCGGTAGAGATAAACTGATGCCACTGGCCATCCTCTCCTTTACCGACCAGTTCACCAGGTTTGTCGAAGTAATCTTCGATAATCAGCTGGGGTGAATTCGCATCGGTTCCTTCCAGCATCACGTGGAGATCTTTGCCCACGCGCTGTACGGTGATATTTTCCGGCGCAATGCCGTTTTCACCCTGAGCAAGAATATATTTTCCGCCTTCAACAGCTTTAATTTTAACCGCGCTGCCCGCTTTGGCGGAACGTAATGCTTCGGCTTTGACAATGGTATTTTTCTCTACCACTGCAATATTGGTGTTTTCAAGACTCATAAGAACCTATCCGTAAATTATTTCCCTATTTCCCATCCGTTGATGAGAAAGACGCTGGACACAATGTGACGCCTTATGACCAGATAACGCCTTTTTACCCGAATCAACCCAGCAGAAATACAGCCGAGGTCTTGGTTAAGCCGAGCTGAAAATAAAGAAAAGCGTGCACAGGCCCTGGATAACAAAGGAAGGTTTTAGCCATTTTAATTATTCAGGCGCGGTGAATTCGCATCGGCCGATCGCAGAAATTCAACCAAGACCTCGCCTGGATTATTTCAAGTTAGTTTCGCTGATAATCAGGACAGTTCTGAGGAACGCTATCAATTTTCATCCAGTACTTTTGATACCAGGAAATTCCCGAAAATGAATTCAGCACTGAATCTGCTCGTCGTTGACGGCAAAAAAATCATCAATACCGCTTCTGTTCCGGCAGGTGAGAAAAGTCAGCCGGTACATATTAAAGCTATCGACGGCGCGAAATATCTGCTCTCCAGCGGCGATAACCAGGCCGCGCCTGAACACATGGTGGTGAAACGCGTTGGTCAGGATCTGCAGATTTTCACTGCAGACGGCGACACCACCCCGACCGTGATCGTTGACGGTTTCTACCAGCATCAGGGCGAGCTGTCCGGTATGGCCGCAGACGGCACTTACCACACCTACGTCAACCAGGACGGTTCCGATCGCGATGCCTTCCTGCTGCTTAACGACAACGGCACCTCTACCCTGATCCTCGGCGACGCCACCAGCGGCCTGGAGGGTCTGGCAGTGGACAGCGGGCTGAGCAACGCGGTAATTTCGGTGGGTGCGCTGGCGGCACTGGCTGCGCTGGCGGGCGTGGTGATGTCCAGAAACAACCATCATGGCGATCACAATGTCACCCCGGCAGCCCCGACAGGCAGTGAAGCCACCGATAACGTGGGTACTATTCAGGGTAAGATCGTCAGCGGCAGCGTTACCGACGATACCCGTCCGGTGCTGACCGGCGCCGCCGCCCCTAACAGCGTGATCCGTATCTATGATAACGGCGTGCTGATCGGTTCAACCCGGGCGGCAGAAAACGGCAGCTGGCAGTTCCAGCCTGCACACGCGCTGAGCGAAGGCAGCCATAGTCTGACCTCCTCTGCTGCTTACGGTAAGTTTGAAAGCGCACAAAGCGCACCGATCGGCTTCACCGTGGACACTACCCCACCCGACGCGCCGCATCCGGGCAGCCTGACTGACGGCAACGGCAAGGATCTGACCACCGGCGGCCTGACCAATAACGGCAATTTGAACATGTCTGGCCGCGGCGTTCCGGGCGACGTGGTGAAAGTATGGGAAGGCGACACCCTGATTGGCAGCGGTGTGGTCGGTGCTGACGGTAACTGGAGCGTACCGGTCGTGATTGATGGCGACCGCGAGCACGACCTGAGCGCCAGCTTTACCGATCCAGCGGGTAACGAAAGCGCTAAATCCGCGCCGATCGCTGTCGATCTCGACACTACGCCACCGGGCATCCCAGACGTTGGCGATCTGACCGATGGCAATGGCCAGGATTTGAGCACCGGCGGCCTGACCAACAACGGCGAGCTGGTGATGGCCGGCAGCGGCGCAGTCCCCGGCGATACAGTAAAAATTTGGGACGGTGAAACATTAATCGGCAGCGGCATTGTCGGACCAGACGGCAACTGGAGCGTACCGGTAGTGGTTGACGGCGATGGCGAGCACGATCTGAGCGCCAGCTTTACCGACCCGGCAGGTAACGAAGGTGCAAAATCGGCACCGATTGCCGTCGATCTTGATACCACTCCACCGGAAGCCCCAACCGCAGGTGAATTATCCGACGGCAATGGCCAGGATCTCAGTGCGGGTGGCCTGACCAACAGCGGTGAAATGAACATGTCCGGCACCGGCGGCACCGCGGGTGACGTGGTGAGTCTGTACGACGGCGACACCCTGATCGGTACTGCCGTAGTGCAACCTGACGGCAGCTGGACCCTTCCGGCTGAAATCAGCGGTGACCGTACGCATGACCTGAGCACCAGCTATACCGACCCGGCCGGCAACGAAAGCGCACGATCCGCGCCGATTGCCGTCGACCTCGACACCACCCCGCCTGACGCACCGGCAGCGGGCGAGCTGACTGATGGCAACAGTCAGGATCTGAGCCACGGCGGCCTGACCAACAGCGGTGAAATGAACATGTCCGGCTCCGGCGGCGTGGCGGGTGATACGGTGAATCTGTATGACGGCGACACGCTGATTGGTACGGCGACCGTCGGCGCCGATGGCAACTGGAGCATTCCTGCTGAAATCAGCGGTGACCGTGCTCACGACCTCAGCACCAGCTACACCGATCCGGCCGGTAACGAAGGCGCACGATCTGCACCGATCGTCGTCGACCTCGACACCACCCCACCCGATGCACCGACTGCAGGCGCGCTGACTGATGGTCACAGCCACGATCTGAGCCGCGGCGGCCTGACCAACAGCGGTGAAATGAACATGTCCGGTACCGGCGGCGTGGCGGGCGATACGGTGAATCTGTATGACGGCGACATGCTGATTGGTACGGCGACCGTCGGCGCGGACGGCAGCTGGAGCATTCCGGCTGAGATCAGCGGCGACCGTATCCACGACCTCAGCACCAGCTACACCGATCCGGCGGGTAATGAGAGCACCCGCTCTGCCCCGGTGGCGGTTAACCTTGATACCACGCCGCCTGACGCACCGGCTGCGGGTACGCTGAACGATGGCAACGGCCTGAACCTGAGCGCGGGCGGCCTGACCAACAACGGCAGCCTGACCATGTCCGGCAGCGGTGGTACCCGCGGCGATATCGTTAAACTTTACGACGGCAGCACGCTGATCGGTTCTGCTACGGTCAATGCTGACGGCAGCTGGACGATTCCGGGTGCAATCAGCGGTGACCATGCCCATAACCTGAGCACCAGCTATACCGATCCGGCAGGCAATGAGAGCACACACTCCGCCCCGGTAACCGTGAATCTGGACACCACCGCGCCAACCACCACATTGGTGCTGAATGATAATACGCCAAGCCTGAGCGGCCATACCGAAGCTAACGCGCTGGTGATGATCTACAACGGCACTGAACTGGTAGGCAGCCAGCGCGCCAACGGCAGCGGTGACTGGAGCTGGAGACCGACCGGCACGCTGGCAGACGCCACTTACCACTTCAACGCTACGGCACAGGATAGTTTAGGTAACGTCAGCAGGCACACGGCGAACCTCGATTTCCGCGTAGCTACAACGGTGAATGACTTCAATGACACGACGGGTCAGGGCTGGGCGCTTGAAGGGCCATTAGCAGCCAATGCCAGCTTTACTGGTAGCAATGTGAGCTTCAGTGCCACCCCCGGCGATGTGAGTGGCAACTTGATGTATCGCACCTTCACCGTTGAGGCGGGACACACCTATTCCTTCTCCTTCCGCGGTTTACATTGGGGGCCAATAGGTACGCCGTCCACCTACCTCGACGTAGGACTCAAAGTCGATGGGGTATCGCTTGGTAGCCCAACGTGGATGGGCAACAGCACCGCGCGTTATACTTTTACGGCCACTCATTCTGGCGTGGTCAGGTTGGATCTTTACACCGATGACACCGTCTTAGATCCAAACAACCGTATGACTATTGATGACTTTACCATCCGCGATTCGGCACCAACGGGCGCGACGTCGGTCAGCAGCATGGGCATTGAGAGCGACGACAGCGTGGCGCAGCATCACGATGACGCCATCAGCAGCCTGAGCGCGCATCATGACGTCAGTAGTGTCGCTGCCCAACCTGAAGCGGCTCCGGTCACTACCGCAGAGCATAATGATGGCGCAAACCCTCTGCAGCTAAGCGGCAACCAGCTGCAGCTGATCGACAGCAGCCCGGTTATTGACCTCACTCACGTCGTTGCCCAGCATCAGGGCGAAGAGGTGCACAGCGTGTCGCTCGAAGGCCACGGCAATAACACCCTGAACGTCAGCATTAATGACGTACTGGCGCTGGGCAGCGAAGATCTGTTCCAGCAGGACGGCAATAAGCAGCTGATGATCAAGGGAGATGCGGGCGACGTGGTCAATCTGGAATCCATCAACGGCGAGCACGCGCCGGAACAGTGGAACGCCCAGGGCCAGGTGACGCATGACGGCACCACCTACAACGTTTACCAGAATGTCGACCACGAAGTGGAAGTGTTAATCCAGCAGGGTGTTCAGACCCACCTGCAGTAATTCCGTTGTGTTTACAGTCCATCCGTGTGGACCTGTTTTGCCCGCCTTCCGGCGGGCTTTTTTTTTGCCTGATTTTTATCCCAGCCATCCAAGACCTGGCCTGGTTATTTCGCGACGACAATCAAGCATCATCAGGACAATTCTGAGTTTCTTTTAAACCTATATCTCTGACTACGGATAACCTCCTTCTATGAAAACATCGCTGAATCTGCTCGTCGTTGACGGCAAAAAAGTTATCAATACTGCCAGCGTCTCAGCCACTGCAAAAGGCCAGCCGGTTCACATTAAAGCCGTTGACGGCGCGAAATACCTGCTCTCCAGCGGCGACAACCAGGCCGCACCTGAGCACATGCTGGTAAAACGCGTTGGCAAGGACCTGCAGATCTTTAGCGAAGATGGCGACACCACTCCGGCGGCGATCGTTGACGGTTTCTACGACCACCAGGGCGAACTCTCCGGCCTGGCCGCTGACGGCACCTATCACACCTATATCAACCAGGACGGTTCCGATCGCGATGCCTTCCTGCTGCTGGATGATAACGGCACGTCAACGCTGATCCTCGGCGATGCCACCAGCGGGCTGGACGGGTTATCGCTGGCGAGCGGGCTCAGCACCACGGCCATTGCCGTTGGCGCGCTGGCGGCACTGGCAGCGCTGGCCGGCGTGGTGGCTGCCGCTTCCGGACATCACGGCGGTGACCATCACAGCGATCCAACCCCGTCAACCCCAACAGGCGGCATGGCAATGGACCACGTCGGCAGCGTGCAGGGCAAGATTCTTGCCGGTGGCGTGACCGACGACCCCCGCCCGCAGCTCAGCGGTGTCGCCACCGCCAATAGCCTGGTGCGCATTTATGATAACGGCCAGCCGATTGGCTCAGCACGGGCGGCAGCTGACGGTAGCTGGACATTTAAGCCAGAAAAAGCACTGGCTGAAGGCAGCCACAGCCTGACCTATTCTGCCACCCTTGACGGCCATGAAAGCGCACAGAGCGCACCGATTGGTTTCACCGTGGATACCACCCCACCCGATGCGCCTGCCACCGCTCACGTGACTGACGGTAATGGCCAGGATCTCTCCACCGGCGGCCTGACGAATAACGGCAAGCTGAACATGTCAGGCCGCGGCGTTGCGGGCGACGTGGTCAAAATCTGGGACGGCGCTACCCTGATCGGCAGCGGCGTGGTCGGTGCTGACGGTAGCTGGAACGTGCCGGTGGTGGTTGTCGGCGACGGCGAGCACGATCTGAGCGCCAGCTTCACCGATCCGGCCGGCAACGAAAGCGCCAAATCGGCACCTGTCGCGGTAGAGCTCGATACCACCGCCCCGTCGGCCCCGGCAGTCGGTGAACTCACCGACGGCAACGGCCTTGACCTGAGCGCAGGCGGTCTTACCAGCAACGGCGACCTGAATATGTCCGGCCGCGGTGCAGTGCCCGGCGACGTGGTGAAAATCTGGGACGGCGCTACCCTGATCGGCAGCGGCGTGGTCGGTGCTGACGGTAGCTGGAACGTGCCGGTGGTGGTTGGCGAGGGCGAACACGATCTGAGCGCCAGCTTCACCGATCCGGCCGGCAACCAAAGCGCCCGCTCTGCCCCGCTGCCGGTTAACCTTGACACTACCGCACCGGACGCCCCAGTCGGAGCTAATCTGATCGATGGCAACGGCAAATCCCTGAGCGGCGGCGACGGCCTGACCAACAACGGCGATCTGGTGATGTCCGGCAGCGGTGCGGCACCGGGTGACGTGGTGAAAATCTGGGATGGTGAAAGCCTGATCGGCAGCAGCATCGTCGGACCAGACGGCAGCTGGAGCGTGCCGGTGGTGGTGGTGGGTGAAGGTGAGCATGACCTGAGCGCCAGCTTTACCGATCCAGCAGGCAATGAAAGCGCTAAATCCGCGCCGATCGCCGTCGACCTCGACACCACCGCACCGGATGCTCCGGCAGCGGCTTCGCTGACCGATGGCAACGCTCAGGACCTGAGCGCCGGCGGCCTGACCAACAGCCCTGATATGAACATGTCGGGCAGCGGCGGCAGCGCAGGCGATATCGTCAACCTGTATGACGGCGACACGCTGATTGGTTCTGCCATCGTGGAAGCGGACGGCAGCTGGACCATCCCGGCCGAGCTGGCGGGCGACCGCGCGCATGACTTGAGCACCAGCTACACCGACCCGGCGGGCAACGAGAGTGCCCGCTCGGCTCCAGTGACGGTTAACCTCGACACCACCGCACCGGATGCTCCGGCAGCGGCTTCGCTGACCGACGGCAACGCTCAGGATCTGAGCGCGGGCGGCCTGACCAACAGCCCTGAGATGAACATGTCCGGCAGCGGCGGCACCGCAGGTGATACGGTGAATCTGTATGACGGCGACGCGCTGATTGGCTCCGCCGTGGTCGGCGCTGACGGCAGCTGGACCATCCCGGCCGAGCTGGCGGGCGACCGTACGCATGAGCTGACTACCAGCTATACCGACCCGGCGGGCAACGAAAGCGCTAAATCCGCGCCGATCGCCGTCGACCTCGACACCACCGCGCCAGACGCACCAACAGCAGGCAGCCTGACCGACGGTAATAGCCAGGATCTTAGCCATGGCGGCCTGACCAACAGCGGTGAAATGAACATGTCCGGCAGCGGCGGCACCGCAGGTGATACGGTAAATCTGTATGACGGTGATACGCTGATTGGGTCCGCAACCGTCGGCGCGGATGGCAGCTGGAGCATTCCCGCTGAAATCAGCGGCGACGGTATCCATAACCTCAGCACCAGCTATACCGATCGGGCCGGCAATGAGGGCGCAAAATCTACACCAATCGCCGTCGACCTCGACACCACCGCGCCAGACGCACCAACAGCAGGCAGCCTGACCGACGGTAACAGTCAGGATCTGAGCCACGGCGGCCTGACCAATAGCGGTGAAATGAACATGTCCGGCACTGGCGGCGTGGCGGGCGATACCGTCAACCTGTATGACGGCGACACGCTGATTGGGTCCGCGACCGTCGGCCCGGACGGCAGCTGGACCATTCCTGGCGCCATCAGCGGCGACGGTGCGCATCAGCTCAGCACCAGCTATACCGATGCGGCAGGAAACGAGAGCGCCCATTCTGCACCGATTAACGTGGATATGGATACGACTGTAGCAGCCCCGACCTTTACGGTCAGCGACAACGCTCCAACCCTGACAGGTGCGGCGGGCAGCGCAGAGCCGGGCGCGTTAGTAACGATTTATGATGGCGTAACGCCGGTGGCTTCCATTACTGCCAACCCGGACGGAAGCTGGACGCTGCCAACCGGGACTAACATAACTGTGTCGGGCATACATGAATTTAGCGCTGTTCAGACAGATCTTGCAGGCAATACCAGCGCTCATAGTCCAGCAGCTAACTTTGAAGTAAATGTCGATGTTACTGCATTTAATGATGGCACGCTGCATGGCTGGTCAATCGATCCTGCATGGGCGGCAAATGTCTCCGCTACGACTGAGGGCTTGAAAGTGACAACTCCTGGCACTTTACCCGCAAGCGAGTTTATGTATTTGGATATAGAGGTCGAGGCAGGACATACATATAACTTTAGAACCGGCGGGACGGGGGCCGGAACCATTGTCGGAGAAGTGACATTTGTAATCGATGGTATCAAATATGCCTCATGGGGGACGGGCATGTTCAGTTCTTACACAGCAACAGAAGACAGGACAATTCGCATCGCTTACGTGACTGAAAATGGTATTACCAGCACGGGTTGGTTCTCTATTACGAGCATGACTATGACCGATTTAGGTTTAGTTAATTCAGGTATTACCTCAGCCAGCACATCAGAAAATGTTGAAAATACCAATACTGATGAGCACGCTGTTTTACTAGCGGATGATAATGGCAACGCGCACGACCATAACGCTAATAACACCACTGCAACACAGCACGAGGATACCAGTAGCGCGTCACACAGCGATGGCAGCATGCCTCAGCCTGAAGCGGCGACGGCTACAGCGGCACAGCCGGGCGACACAGCCAACAACTTCCAGTTCAGCAGCAACACCTTGCAGCTGATCGACAGTAGCGATGTGATCAACCTCGCTAACGTGGTGCAACAGCATCAGGGTGAAGACGTCCACAGCCTGTCAATGGAAGGCCACGGCAACAACACGCTGAACGTCAGCATTAACGACGTGCTGGCACTGGGCAGCGAAGATCTGTTCCAGCAGGACGGTAACAAGCAGCTGATGATCAAAGGCGATGCGGGCGACGTGGTCAATCTGGAATCCATCAACGGCGATCACGCGCCGGAACAGTGGAACGCCCAGGGCCAGGTGACGCATGACGGCACCACCTACAACGTTTACCAGAATGTCGACCACGAAGTGGAAGTGTTAATCCAGCAGGGTGTTCAGACCCACCTGCAGTAATTCCGTTGTGTTTACAGTCCATCCGAGTGGACCTGTTTTGCCCGCCTTCCGGCGGGCTTTTTTTGTCGCAAAATGTAGACCGGAGGCAAACCAAGACCCGGCCTGGACTTTCCAGGTTTTAACTCAGGCACAATCGCAGAAATTTCTTAACTCACGCCATTTTCTTGCTTTTATACAGGATTAACTTTTGATGCCGTCAATTTTCGCCCCCTCTCTGACGATCGATCCCCAGGCGCACTCCAGCGCACTGCACACCCCGGTCGAGAACATCACGCTGACCGACTGGGAGGATATCGGTGATGACGACGCCAACCGTCATCTGCGCCAGAACAGTACCCTCAATCAGAGCCGTGCGCTGGTCACCGGTACGGATGTCAGCCACGAACTGGTGTATCTGGTTAACGACCATCCGCTACTGCCGCTGGATATCCAGGCGCCAGACGACAGCGCCAGCAAGCAGGCAGTGGGAATTGAAGAGCAGCAGCAGGCAGAGCAGGATGAACACCCGGCTCCGCTGGCAGCCGCGAACACTCCCCTGAATCCCCTTAAAGCCGCGCCAGACGCTGTCACCACGGAACACGAGCCGGCTCTGCACGACAAACCTGCAGCCCAGAGCAAAGCCACGCCGGTATTGCACACCAGCAGTCTGCCCGAGCTGCAGAGCGACCATCCAACCGCACCCTCCGCAGATCGGCTGCATCATGCTAACAGCGTCCATCTGCACAACGATCCCGCGCACACCAACGCCATTCCGGAAACGTTCAAGGGTGCCTCGCAGCATGACAGCCACCTGTCAGATCTGATCGCCCAGGATAGCTTGCCGCCGGTGGGCAACGCGAATGCGCTGGATGCTGCCGCTCCCCCTTTGGCTGTCGGCTACGCGCTGCCCGCTGTCAGCGAACTGCTGATCCCGGCAGAAGAGTTGCTCATCACTGGCAGCAGCGAAACCCCGGCAATCGCCAGTTCAACGCCGCTGGATCTCACCGACCTGCTGGGCGGGGAACCCGCGGCCAGCTGGAACAGTCACCAGCCGGCGATGGATGAGGGCGTACTGCACGTGATGCCGGAATACACGCCGGTTGAGCTGGAACAGACTGACCTGCATCACCTGTATTGACAACCTGCTGCTCAATGCGCCGGGCATAACACGATGGCTTTTCACTTATGATGAATCGATTCCTGCTTAAATTTCTGCTGTGCGTGCTCACGCTGAGTTACGGCTACTCGTCGGTTGAGGCCAGTCCGACTCCGTTATCGCTGACGCCGCGTGTTGAAGTCTCGCCACCGCTGGTCGACTTCTCGCCCGAGGTGCACTCATGGCTGAGCAACCACAGAGAAATTCGCGTTGGCGTGTGGGGTGTTTCCCAACCGCCCGTCAGCGTGGGAATTGAGCGTGGTCAGTTAGCCGGGGTCGATGCCGACTATTTGTCGCTGCTGGAGTCGTCACTGAATGTCCATTTCACCGTGGTACATTACCAGGACAGCCGATCGGCACAGGCGGCACTCAGTCGTGGGGAGATCACCCTGCTCGCGGTATGGAACCGCGCGATGGCGGCGCACCAGCAGGTGCGCGCTTCCCTGCCCTGGCTGCTGGACAGCCCGGTGCTGGTGAGCCGCCGCGACCCAACGGATCAACCTGCAGAGGCCGTCGAGGTTCCTGACAATCTAATCCGCGATCTGCTGGATGACTCCGCGCGCCACAGTGGGAATAATCCGCTAGAGGGCAGCGAGCGCGGTCAGCAGGATTATTATCACACCGTCAACGCCGTGGCGCTGGGTCACCATGAACCGACATGGATGAATCGTGCGACCGCCCACTATCTGACTCGTGACCGCCAGGTTGAACATATCTGGCTGCTGCCGCACCCTACCCAGGGCGATATGAATCTCAGCTTCGGCGTCAGCGCTGAGAACCCGCTGTTACTCAGTGCGATTAACAGCGTCCTGAAAGCGCTGCCGCTGGTAAGCCGCTTACGCATTGCCCACAGCTGGGGGCTGGATAACGACCACGTAATCGACCGCCGGGCACTCCATTTGAGCAATGATGAGGATCGCTGGCTAAAGGGGCACGAGGCGCTGACCGTGCTGGTCGACAGCCGCCGCAGCCCGCTGAGTTTTGTTGATGCCAAAGGCCAGCCAGCCGGTTTAGCGATTGATGTCCTGGAGTGGATTAGCAAGCATTACGGGCTGATCTTCGACTATAAGATTGCGCATGACGACGACGAGATCGCCAATCTACTGGCACAATACCCTGAAGCGCTGGTCGCCATTGAGCTGACAGTACCGGGAGAGAGCGAATCGGCGCAGCCTGCGCTGCTGCCGAGCGCCCCGTGGCTGGTTAGCCCGGCGGTGTTAATGATGGACCGCGATAAGCCGCGCCCGGTCTCTCTGCACGACCTCAGCGGGGAGAAAATCGCGATTGAGCGCCATAATCCGCTGCTTCCCTGGCTGCAGACCTGGTTCCCAATCCTGCAGCTGGTGGAAACCGAGACTGCCGATGTCGCCCTCACCCAACTGGAGAAAGGGGAGGTTCACGGGGTGATCGCCTCCCAGTTCAGCGCACAGTACTACCTGAAACATACCGATCGGCATCAGCTGTATCAGGCGCTGGCACTGCCGGCAAAACCACTGAATATTGGATTTGCCGCACGCAGTGAGAACCCTGAAGCGATTGCCATTATCGATAAAGCGTTGCGTGCCACCTCGCCCGAAACGCTGCTCAAGCTGGCCTATACCTGGCGCACCCTGCCTATTGTGGAGCAGGAAGCGCCACGCTGGTGGACCTCTGATTTCTGGCCGGTTGTTGCCCCGCTGCTGGCGGTGCTGCTGGTGCTGGCACTGAGCGCACTGTGGATTGGCCACCTGCGACAGGCGCTACAGCGCATGCTGGCGCATCTGCGCCATAATCAGCAGCTCATCGCCCAACTGCAGCAGGCCAGAGATGAAAACCAGCGCATGCTGCAGGCACACAATGCCTTTATGAAAAGCATGAGCCATGAGGTGCGAACGCCGATCAACGCCGTTATCGGCCTGCTGGAGCTTGAGCTGCAGCAGCAAACGCAACAGGGTCACCATAACAGCAATTTGCAAACTGCCTATGAGTCAGCCTGCGAGCTCATGTCGCTCACCGGCGATGTGTTTGATATCTTCCGCGCCGAAACCCAGGATTCGCCTGCGATGGCGCGCAGGGTCAACCTGCCCTCGCTGGTCCAAAGCACCGTGGCGCTTTACCGTCAGCAGGCTGAAGAGAAATCCATCACCATCACCTTCAGCAATCACCTCAAAGAGACGCAGTGTGAAACCGAGCCGCTGCTGATTATCCGCGTGCTCTCCAGCCTGCTGCGCAACGCGATTCGTCATGCGCCGCAAGGACAGATTGAGGTGGCCCTCTATCACGGTGCCGTGGATGCGGCCGGCACCATGCCGCTGGTGATTGAGGTGGGCGATGAGGGTGAAGGCCTGCCGGAAGATTTCTCTCTGCTCGCTGAAAGCAGCAGCGATGATAGCATTATGAACGTACACGGCACGGGCTCAAGCCTCATCGAGTGTCGCCAGGTGCTGGAGGAAGCCGGCGGCGAACTGGTGATTGAAAGCGAACCGGGCAGCGGCACCACCATCAGCCTGCATCTGCCAGTCCGACCTGCTTCAGCAGTGAGCATCGAGCCTGCATCGGTCAAAAGCCATAATATTTTAGTGGTGGATGACTATCCCCCCGCCTTACAAATTCTTCGCCAGCAGCTTGGCGCAATGGGGCATCGCGTGACCACCGCCATGCACGGGCAGGAAGGCCTTGACCGCTGGCAGGATAGTGAACAATTTTCGCTGGTTATCACCGACTGCACCATGCCAGAGATGGACGGCTTTGAGATGACACGCGCTATCCGCAACCTTGAACGGCTTCAGCGCCGCTCGCCGATACCGATCCTTGGCTTAACCGCGATGAGCGGCGCAGAAGTGAAGCGTGATTGTCTGAATGCCGGTATGAACGACTGCCTGACTAAACCGCTCTCATCAAACGATTTACACCGTCTTATTGCCCGCTATTCCCGCTCAGCTTAAATGCTACCGGTATCATGAAGGAGACCTGTCCTGGATGATGCGTCACGCTAATGTGACAAAATTATCCTATCGATACCGACTCTAAGGAATATCATGTCCACCAACGTTGTCATCTATGATAATCATCCAATTATACTGGAGGGATTAAAACATCTGATGGCGAACAGGGATTATGCAGTAACGTGCAGCACCTCAGACGCCAGCGAATTTATTTATCAGGTAGAGATGAGCCGCCCCGAGGTGGTTATTCTCGATCCTCTGTATTTACCCGAAGAGTATTTTGACAAGCTGTGCAGGATTAAACGGCTAAACAGCCAGATGAAAATATTCGTGCTGGCCGGTGCAGACAGCGTGTTTCATCTTATTCGCGGTCACCGTCTGGAAATCCAGGGATATTTAAGTAAGTCGGATGAATTGGATATGGTTGATTACCTGTTAAGCAGGTTAACCAGCAACCGTATGATTATTACCTACACTATGCAGCAAAGAATTATCAGCAAAGATAACGACTATCGAATCATGCAGTCGTTGACTAACCGTGAGTTACAAATATTGCGTGAGTTAGGTGCGGGTAAGTCAAACAAGGTTATTGCAGATGAATTGCTGCTCAGCAGCAAAACCATTAGTACCTATAAGCGCAGCATTATGCATAAGCTTAAAACCCAGAAGCTGTGCGACGTGGTTGATTTTGCACGCCGCAACGGCTTCTGACTTCTACACTTTACGCAGGTCGGCTCCCGTCTCAATCTGTTCCAGATAACGCCTGAGCATGGCGATTAACGTACTGCACTGCTGCGGCAGCACGTTTTTCACCGTCTCTGGCTTGCGGCAGTTCACTTCCAGTTGAATGCAGGCATCCGCCAGCCCATGCTGCCCGGCAATTCTGACGCTGCCCGCAATGCGGTGAGCAAGGTCAGCAACTTCCCCAGTTTGCTGCTCAACGTCTAACTGTTCGATGCGATCGAGATCCTCACGCAGCGTGGAGATCATCAGCGAACGCATGGTGGCTTCAATCTGACGGTCGACTTCATCGTTCATCGCCTCGGCGCTCTCCACCGGTTCCGCTGGCAGATGAATGCCCCGCAGTGCGGCGGAGAGACTGTTAATGGAGCAGGGTTTAAACAGGCAGCTGTTCATGCCTGCCTGCAGACAGCGTTCGGTGATTTCATGCATCGCATTGGCGGTAAAGCCAATGATCCAGCCCGGTTCGCGCTGCTGCTCCTCTTCCGATTCGCGGATAATCTGCGTTAGCTGATAGCCGTTGATCCCTGGCATGTTGCAGTCGGTGATAATCACATCAAAGTGGTGGTGCTGCCACAGCTTGAGGGCCTCGTAGCCGTCGCTCGCCAGGTGCGCATGCTGCCCGAGCCACGCCAGCTGCTTCGCCAGCAGAATACGGTTGGCGGCGTTATCATCGACCACCAGCACATTGAGCGCGGGCAGGCCAGCTTCAGGGCTCTCGGCAGCCTCCACCAGCCGCTCTGCCGGGGCGGCCAGTGGCAGGTTCAGCGTGGCGCAAACGCGCGTGCCGACGCCCTTCTCGCTGCTCAGCGTCAGCGTACCCTGCATATGCTCACAGATAATACGGCTGATATACAGCCCCAGCCCGGTGCCGGCACGGCGATTTTCCGCCTGGCTGAACGGTTTAAACAGCGCCGCCTGACTGGCAGCGGCAATACCGATGCCGCTGTCCTGCACCTCAATACTGTAGTGCACGCTGTTGGCCGCCGGGTCGACGGTCTGATACAGCGACAGCGAGACGCCGCCGCGATCGGTAAATTTAATGGCGTTGCTGAGCAGATTCGCCAGCACCTGCTTGATACGCAACGGGTCGGCCAGCACATCGACAATCAGCCCGTCCGGATAGTGTTTGCTCAGGTTGATATTTTTGTCGATCGCCAGCCCCTGATAGACTTTGAGCATGTTGTCGATCAGCTTGCCGAGGTTAACCGGCTCCGGGTTAAACTCCAGGTGACCGCCCTCAATGCGGCTGATATCCAGGATATCGCCAATCAGCCCGACCAGGCTATCTGCCGATTCATACGCTACTTCAAGCGCCTGCAGGTCGATTTCGTTCTGGCGGCCTTTTTTCAGCGCCATATCCAGCATGCCAATAATGGCGTTCATCGGCGTGCGGATCTCGTGGCTCATGGTTGACAGGAAAACCGACTTGGCGCGGTTTGAGTCTTCGGCGCGCTCTTTCGCATCGCGCAGCTCGGCGAACAGTGCTTCGCGCTCGGTGATATCCATCCAGCCGCCAATCACCCCCATCACCTTGCCATCGGCGTCATGCCACGGCTGTATCCACTGATAGACCGTCAGGCCAATCAGGGAGTCCGGATTGTCGTACAGGTCGTAACGGCGATCTTCATAGATTGGCTCATCGGTGTGGATAACCTGCAACAGCTGTTGATGGTAGAAGCTGGCCTGCTCCGGGGTGCGCAGGCCGGGCGACTGCTCCATCGTGGTGCCGATGGCGCTTTGGTAATCAATACCGGTCTCCTCAAGATAGCGCTGGTTACAGTAGATCAGCCTGGCGCTGCTGTCGCGCAGCGAGACCGGGAAAGGCATACTGTTGACCACTTCGCGCAGCTGGGAGAGTTGGTTATTGAGCAGGCGGCGCAGCTCGGCCTTGCGTTTGATCTGCTGGCGCAGATAGAGCGCCCAGCCGCCTATCAGGCCAATAATCAGCAGGGTAAACAGGCCGCTGGCGATCAGTACTTCGCGGTAGCGCGACCAGAAGTTATCCACCACCACAAAGTCGCTGGGCCGCCAGCGGTTTGCCAGGCTCTCCATTTCTGATGGCGGAATACTCAGCAGCACTTTATCCAGCAGGGTGCGCAGCTCGGGGTCCGCGTGGCTGACGCCAAATGAGATCCACGCCGGGTTATCCCCAATCGTAGCCACGATTTTCAACTGGTTACTGTAACGCGTTTTTATCTGGTAGTCCGACATCATCAGAATGCTGAGCGAGGCCTCGGCCTGACCGCTGGCCACCCGGGAGAGCAGCTCCTCTTCGTTTTCCACGACGATAAGCTTGATTTCGGGATAACGCCTCTGCACGAACTCTTGCATGACAGAGTCGCGTACCACCACCAGTCGCTTGCCGCGCAGATCGGGCAGTGAATGGATGCTGTTCTCATTTTTACGCACCGCCAGCGCAAAAGCACTGCGCAGATACGGCCGGGTAAACAGAACCTGCTGGCTGCGCGTCTGGCTTGGAGTCATTGAGGCAAACATATCTGCATGGGCGCTCTTCACCCCTTCCAGCAGCTCTTGCGTGTTGTCGACGGTGTTAAAGTGGAATTTTAGCCCGGTTTTTAGCGCAATGGCGGCGAGCAGATCGGCCGCCAGCCCGTGCACCGCGCCGCTGCTGTCAACAAAGGAGATCGGCGCGGCGAAATCGCGGCTGTAGAGCAGCACATTGACCACCGGATGATTTGCCATCCAGCGCTTCTCCTCGGCGCTGAAAACCAGCGGCTCGGTGGTTTGGCTAATGCCAATCAGGTCCGGCTGCCACAGGCGCTGCAGCTGATCGACATCTTCCTGCGGCAGGGCAGCCATTGCCTGGTTGATAAGGTCGACAAGCATCCCATCATTTTTATTCAGCGCGAAGCCCACTTCGCGCACCGGTAGCTCACTGAATCGCTCAAGCTGCACATTGTTGAGGAAGTTACGGCTGAGCGAGTAGCTGTTGCCCAGGAATGCCTGCGCCTGGCCAAAGGCGACGGCGCTGAGCGCATCCTGGTAATTGTCATACAGGCGAAAGTGCGCGTGCGGATAGGCGGCTTTCACCACCGACAGCGGCAGATAATCTTTCGCCATCGCCACAGTGATGTCAGCCAGGTCCATCGGCAGCGGATGCTTATCGTCGCTATTCACACCGAGCACCGGCCGCTCATGGGCGTAGGGGTGAGAAAGCTGAAAGTCAGCGTCATTATGGAAGTAAGGCATGGAGGGGATCAGGTCAATCTCCCCTTTAGCCAGCGCCTGCCACAGCGCAGCGTTGTCCGGATAGGAGCGGATGGAGAGTTGCAGGTCAAGCTGCCAGGCGATGCGTCCGAGATAGTCTGCGCTCAGCCCTTCATACTCACGGCGGTTGTTAATCATGCCAAAGGGCGCGGCATCCTCGTCGAGGATCCCCACCGCCAGTCGATGCTTCTGCTGCAAGTAGGCGTGCTGTGCTGCGCTCACCTGTAGCCGCGTCTCTGGCGGCATAAAAGCACGCATCAACAGGGTATATTCGGCCGCGCTGGCGGGCATCATTAACAGCAGCGAGAGGATCAGCATCCCCCCCTTCCACAGGCAGCGCATCGCTTTAATCATTGATCAGATTATTGTTACGGGCAAAATCAATCAGCTCGATCAGGCTGCTGGCATTCAGCTTGATTTTTAAGCGGTGTTTGTAGGTGCTGATGGTCTTTTCACTCAGCACCAGCTGGTCGGCAATCTGCTTGTTGCCCTTGCCTTTACCAATCATGATCAGCACGCTGAGTTCGCGATCTGAAAGCTGGGCGATCTGCTCGCTCTGCGTTGACGGCGCATGAATACGGCTGTTCTGCGGGAAATAGCTGATACCGCGCATCACCAGCTTGATGGCGTCAATCAGCTCGCTAAGGTCGTCGGTTTTGGTGACAAAACCATCCGCCCCGGTCTGCTGGCAGCGCTGGGCAAAGTGGTCGCTGGGCTGGGAGGTCAGCACCAGGATTTTCAGCGGAATATTCAGCGTGCGCAGGCGTTCAATCACCTGAAAACCGTCAATTTTAGGCAGCCCGATATCCAGCAGCACTAAATCTGGCTCAAGTTCACGCGTTTTCAATAATGCATCAACGCCGTTATCCGTTTCGGCAACCACCTCAAGACCGCTTTTTTCCAGCAGCATTTTTACCGCAAAGCGGATGACGGGATGATCGTCAACGATGATCACTTTTTTCATGTACGTTAGTTCCCTGTATTACCGAATTCAGTCTGGTGACACGGTCAAGTTGGCCGCTACCATAACTGGTTAATGCAGATTTAACTGTAGGATATTACTTATCTTGGTTCCTGGAAAATGTTTTTAATTTCCCAAAAAAACCAGAGTTATTAAGAGGTTTTATAAAAATTTTTGTCGAAAAATAAGTGAGCTCTTTGTAGCGTGTTATCGCGTATTTATCATCAGGTTGATTACTGGCACGAATATTTACCCGCAATTTGCGTTTAGTCAGAAAAATAAGGGCAAAAATCAGATCCAGCCATAACTGGTTTCGCTCTGTTTCAGACGGGCGGGTCAGCGCCCAGCCCCGATGACATCCGCTTTAACAGAGTGAACCAGGCGATGGGCGCGTTGACTCAGCTGGCCTCGGCTACAATCGACAGCGTGCCCTGCTGGTGCGCTTGTGCGAGGAAGAACGGCAGCGATATTGACCACTCCCCGTTTGCTACGCTGGCCTGATAACTGTAGCGCTGCCCGGCACTGACCAGCGCTATCGTCTGGCGCGCCCCATCCGCTAACGTGCTGCTCCCGACGGCACGTGAGTAGCCTGCGTTACTGCCGACGTGAAAGGCATCGGTCTGCCAGCGGATGGGACCATGCGCCGGCCACGGCTGCGCGTGGTGGAAATTAAATAGCTCGTCGTGATTAAGGATGCTTTCACGCACCGTCGGCCACAGCACCGCCTTCAGGAAGTACTGATCGGTGAAGCGCTCGGCGCCCTGGTAGCTGGCGATAAAGTTCTGGATCAGCGGTTCCACTCGCGGGAATACCCCGTTCACCCCGCCCCACATTCCGGCCAGCAGCAGCTCGGTATGGGTGAAGTAGTCGCGCATATGGTGGAAATGATACGGCGAGGCGAGCCACGCTTGCACGGCGGCGCTTTCGCGCTCCGATACCAGCGAGTCGGCATCGCGCACGATAAAGCGCTCCACCAGCGGATCGTCCATCACCAGGAAACGCCAAAGCGTAGGGAAGATATCTTTATCACTGGACATATCGCGCAGCTGAGCTCCCGCATCCCTCAGACGCTGCCAGACGTGCTCAGGCACGCTGTCATCCAGATAGACGCGGCATCTCCAGTGCGGATAGAGTTCGGCTGCCGCTTTAATGTTTTCAACCAGCGTTTCACAGTAGCGCGGCTGGGCACCGTATAAACTGAAAGCGATAATATTCTTGTCACGTTCCTGAGGATTGAAGGGTTTTATCGGCCCGAGCGGCCAGCGCTGCCCGTGACGAAACTTATCATCCGCGGCCCGGAGCGAACGATGGCCGTAGCGCTGCAGCTCCTCTGTTTTACCCAGCCAGCCGCACACTTCAGCCAGCCCGTCGAGCCAGGTTTCAGAAGCCTGCTGCCGAAACGGCGATGCCTCAATGCGCTGATAGGTTTTATACGCCTGGCTGTAATTGCCTTCGCGCATCAGCGCCAGCGCGTAGTCGCTCAACACCGACATATTGCCCGGCATCATCCTCAGCACTTGCTCGCAGCACTGGCGTGCCCGTGGGTAATCCAGCTGCGCCATGGCCTGGCGGAACTGCGCGGCGAGCTGCTGGCATTTTTGCACCATAGCAGCAGAGGGAGCAACGGGCTTGCGCCCTGATGATTGGATACGCGGCGGCATAATTTTCACTCATAAAGACCAGAAATTTCCGATAGTTTAAACGCCGCTTGCCTTTTCCTTCACAAGACTGGTCTTGGAATACTTTTTGTTTACAATAATCACCGCCGCATTACCGATAGTTTCCGGACGCTGTACAGCTATCCTGTACACCCAGAGCATCAACATAACCCTATGATAATCTTCACTTAGCACTTTTTGCACAAAAAATTATAAGCAGAAATATTCACTATTTCTGTACAACGTGTCAAAAGATGTATAACTTTGCATTCAGAAATATTTGACCATAATTTGAACTTTACGACTGAGGGGCATTTAACATGCGTCAGGACAATTCCAACCCGAAGATTGAAAATGACATCAGCCGTTACTTTAATGAAGCCATCCTGCCCTCCCAGCAGGAAACTCTTGGCCAGATAGTGGTTGAGATTTTACGCTCAGGACGTAACCTTAACCGCAAAGCCATCTGTTCAAAGCTGCTAACGCGCCTTGAACTGGCGACCGGACACGAGCAGGAACGCCACTATCAGGAACTGATTGGGCTACTGTTTGGTCGCGGGGACTGAGTTTTAAGCAATATGTTTGCTGAATTACCACTTTTTAGTGTGCGTTACGTTACAGCTCAGTCCGACAATCTGACCGGCCCGGACGCCTGACTTGAGCAGGCGTTTTATGACCGGCATGCAGGTACCTGGATAACAGGTTTCTGTGGGCATCTTCGATGTCCCGCTTCACTGATTCAGAGACGTTGGTATGTATAAAAACGAAGAAGAGAAATTAGCCGATATTGTGATGGGCGAGGCTGTCATGGTCCTGCTCTCAAACGATGCTGCCATCAGTAAAACTGCACTTATCAGACAGTTACAAGACATGGCCGCAGCAGAAAAAGAAGGGCTGCGCCAGCGCGCCTGTCGGCGTGCTATCGCCGAAGTCAGACAATCTCAGGCCCAGGAGCAGAACCGCCAGACGCATGAGATCCGCGACCGCGATAATGTCACCCATCTTTTTACCAGTGAAGGCCCGGCTAACGGTGCAAAGAAACATTAAGACTTTTCTGTGAGTTAACTACACTTGGTTAAGTTTTTTACCTGCTGACGCCCGCGAACCCAGCCGTTCTCGTCAGTGCGTTTTCATCTCGGAGAATTTCTCCTATTAAGAAGGCTACCTCTATGCAGCAGCAATCAACAGAATCCGAAATCGTCGCCTGGTTTCAAGGAGGAGGAGAAAAGTACGCCCAGGAATCTCAGGCGCTCGGCGGCGTGATCAGGGATCTGATCGCTACGGGTCAACTGGTTAATAACAAGGCGATCATTCTGAAGCTGATTGAGAAGCTGGAAACCACTTCTGACGTGGTTGAGCTAGACGTTTACCGCCAGGTGCTGGAAGTGGTGGTTGGCCTGACCCCGGACGACGCATAACTCTCAGGGTTAACAGTGCCGTTTTTATTCAGGCGGCCTGCAAAATTTCAGTTTTCATCTACACTTACAGGTTGTTGACTTTATTCACCTATAAGGAAATTAACGATGAAACAGAACATCTTTAAAACCACTGTGATTGCCGCACTCTCCGTATTTGTGCTGGCGGGTTGTTCCTCTAACCAGACGCTCAATACCACCGATGGCAGAACCATTGTCACCGACGGTAAGCCGCAGATTGATAATGATACCGGTCTGGTCTCTTATAAAAATGCGCAGACGGGTAAAACCGAACAGATTAACCGCGATCAGGTTAAGAACATGAGTGAACTGGATAACTAACTCGCTTAAAGCCCCGCCAGGGGCTTTTTTGATCCCCTCAGGGCACTTACCGCCCCCTTGCTCTCCCCACCCCTGCCCTTTACATTACTGGCTGCGCTTTGCAAAACTCTGCTGAAGAGGATGTCTGATGTCTCGCTACCCACTCGCGCTGTGCGCCCTGCTCTTTTCGGAGTGCCCATGAACGCCCCACAGCCAGCGAAAGCGCTGCGCAAGCGCCCGATGAAACTCAGTACCTCCGTCAGCCTGATGGTCAGTGCGGTGATCGCCACGGTGCTGCTGATCGTCCATCTGTTCTATTTTTTTCAGATCAGTGACGTAACGCGCGATGCGGTGAAAGATAAAGCGCTGGCGGTAGCGCGCACGCTGGCGGATTCGCCCGATATCCGGCTTGGGCTGACACAGTCGCCAGACAGCGACATTATCCAGCCGCTGGCCATGGCGGCGCAGCGCAGCAATGACCTGCTGTTTGTGGTGGTGACCAATATGGACGGCGTGCGCTTCTCGCATCCGAAGAAAGAGCTGATCGGTCAGCATTTTATCGGCAACGACCTCATCCCTGCCCTGTCCGGCCGCGAGAACATCGCCATTAACCACGGCAAGCTGGCGGAAGCGCTGCGCGTCTTTACGCCGGTGTATGACAGCCAGCATAAGCAGATTGGCGTGGTGGCGATAGGCATCTCGCTGAGCGAAGTGGTACAGCAGGTGAATAAGAGCCGCTGGAATATCCTGTGGACCGCCCTGTTCGGCATGCTGGCCGGTGCGCTGGGCACCTTCCTGCTGGTGCGGGCGGCCAAGAGCATTCTGTTCGGGCTGGAGCCTTATGAAATCTCCACCCTGTTTGAGCAGCGTCAGTCGATGCTGCAGTCAATGAAAGAGGGGGTGATTGCCATTGACGATGGCTCGCAGGTGACGTTGATCAACCACGCGGCGCATCTGCTGTTTCGCGAGACCGGCGCGCAGGCCGCAGAGCGCGATATCAGTGCGGTGGTGGCCGACTCCGGCCCGCTGATCGCCAACCTGCATGAGGTACTGCAAACCGGCAGGCCGAAGCGCGATGCCGAGATTGATTTCAAGGGTCACCCGCTGCTGTGCAACACCATGCCGGTACGCAGCAATGGCGCCATTATTGGGGCGATCTGCACCTTCAGGGACAAAACCGAGGTCAGCCAGCTGATGCAGCGCATGGACGGCCTGGTCAACT
>Ga0308167_1001079_pt1 | contig 35854 bp, 27 predicted proteins | sample PhyCR1_2_FD_202138 | JGI IMG/M metagenome (GOLD analysis project Ga0308167, IMG submission 202138) | Phyllosphere microbial communities from UC Gill Tract Community Farm, Albany, California, United States - DLSLRC.R1 | ecosystem: Host-associated > Plants > Phyllosphere > Unclassified | place... | reverse complement strand
CCGTCGTCTTCGCATTCGCTTCGAGCGTCGAGCCGACATTCACGAGGCATTCCTTAAACTTGGTTGCGCGCTCGTCTGCTGGAACATCTTCAGACCTGCCGAGCAGTCTTTTTGAAACGGCCTCTTACCTATTTGCACCAGAACCGTTTTGGGATGTCCCGCGCAATCTCGCTCATCAGAATGCCGCCTCGTCATAAAGTCCTGATACGCGTCTTACGTGCATCCGTCATCAGGCCAAATATGCTCGCCATGACAACACGTCAGATTTTATAACAACCAATATCGGGGGGTTGCAGTGACCGGTTGAATCCGCCGCCGTTAAAAACGGAGGACTACCGAGAATTTTCACCAGATGGCATTTACTCAAATAAAGACTTCGAAAAAGGCTACAACTTTTCGGAGGCACTGGAGTTTGGCTAGTGGAAGCACGTGCCAGAATGATCAATTGTTTCATTTTATCTAAATCAGAATGAAGATATCCGACGCAACCTCATCCGATGGATGTTCTGATATCCGGCACAGGGAATCACCGCTGCCGGAGTCAACCCCTAAGCTATCGCCGGAAACTCGCCGATTCGACCCCCTACTACACCCGTTACAAAGTCATAATCATCGCAATCCGGGCACGATAATGATCGCGAAAAACAACGTGATGGAGTGGCAGCGTGTTGCTTGCACGCCTGGTTCGATGTTGCAGAACGTTGAAATACGCCGTGCAAAAGGTCTGCTGAACCTCACCGGGTCATCTGATTTTGCTATCGGTACACGCAGCCAGACGCAGAAAAGAGACCTGCAACGCACGGTCGCAGCTGTCATCATGGCCTACAACGAGGTAGCGGCCGAAGCTGGCGCACCGCTTATCACGATTCACGAAAACCACGTGAAGGGTGATGGAAAAGTGTATGAGGACAGGAAAATTCCACGCGCGTCCAACGAACGTGACTACGACTATTACCACACGTTGGGCGTGAATTACGCAGATAATGGCCGGATGTTGCCTCACTATCATCTTGAGTTCGGCAAAGCACTGAACAAACAAAACGTTGGTGCGGTGCTATGGAATCTACACAGGATCGGCCGTGACGTGTTAGGCGGAGAAATTCTCCACCCAAACGACATTGCTAACATACTGAACAAGCTCCCTGAAGGACAGATTCTTCCAGGACTCGATGCGCAGAAAGTGGGTGAGCGGCGTCAATTGTTACCGAATGAATTAGCTACGCCTAAAGATCGTGCGAATAGTAGGGATACGCTTGAGTCGGCGTTCATCGCGCTATCGAGTGCCAACACCGAGATCGCGTCGAAACACCCTTCCCTTCGCAATGCGCACATGAATTCGTTTCGTATTGCCGAACCCATGTTCGAATTCGGTCGCATTCAAATCGAGTTCGGTTGCGGACTGGTCGGCTACCGTCGTCGTACCGGGTACGGCAACGGCCCGATAGCTTGTAGCCCAGTGCGTGCGCGTTATGTCGCTGATCACGACTTCCCCCTGCAGACGCTGCATGCCGTTGATGCGCACGGCACTGTGCGTATTCGGCACATAGAACCAGTGGCCACGGGTCGTCGCCAGATATTTCTGTCCCTGGTTCTCGCCGTTCTGAGTCAGCGCGAGCGTGTCGCCGTTCGCGCGCGTATAGACGACGTACTTCGTATCGTCGCCCACCTGACCGTCAGTGACGTTGGTAATCTCGATGCGGGTCTTCGTATCGGATGCGGCGCTGCGATACGCATCGGCCCGTGCAAGTATGGCGTTTGCGTTTGTGTCACCGCTCTTGCCGTCATCGGCCTGAGCGAAGGATATAGCGCCCAGTACGCATGACAATGCGGCACAGGCGGCAAGCCGGGGTAGAAAATCAACGCGTGAAGAGCGGAACAACACGCGACACGAGTTCAAGATCGTCATGCCAGTCCTTTAAGGATGTCCTGTTTGGCGAGCCGGGCCGTTGCAAGCACCGCGGCCAGCACACCAAGCACGATGAAAACGCATTCGACAGCACCGACAGCGAGCGGGGATACCGTAAATTCAAGCAGGATGGGTTTCACTCGACCAGGAGGCGGTGGCAAGTGGACCTGCGCATGGTTCACGCCGGCCATCACAAGCACGGCGACAGTGATACCGACGGCAGCACCGAGCAGGCCCAACAGCGCGGTTTCCTCGACCAGCACGGAACGCACCGTCAGGGCCGGCACGCCGAGCGCGCGCAGCGTCGAGATTTCCCGTCGGCGTTCTACGATGCTCATCAGGATCCAGTTACCCATCGACAGCAGGATCGTAACGCTCAGGATCACGCCAAACACGGAGAACTGGTTGCGATACAGTGACACGATCTGGTGATAAAGCGAGACTAATTGATCCCACGTCCGCACGTCGACGTCGGGCAACGCGCGACGGATTTCAGCGGCCGCTTGCGGTGCCATCGGCGTATGCCGCAGGAATACCGCGATACGCGACGCTTTGTCAGTACGCAGTAATGCTTGCGCGGCGGCAAAGGTGATGTTGACGATCCGTTCATCGAGATCCTTGTTGCCGGTACTCATCACACCTACCACCTGCGCATCGGTCGCATTAATACCGCCATGGGTCGTCGATACCATCAGTTGTACGACCGAGCCGACACGGATGTTCAACTTGCGCGCAAGTTCAGCACCGATCACGATCTCGGTGCCAGCCGAGGACGGTGCGAGATAGCGACCCGAGACAATCGCGTGATAATCTGCAAAGCCCGGCGGCTCGTGATCCGGCTCGATACCTTCCCCGACAGCGCCATAGCTCAGATCGCCGTTCGAAATCAAGCCATCGAAATCGATCTCACGGACGGTAGAGACAACGCCCGACAACGCCGCTATCGCGTGCAGGGCCCTGGCTTGCTCATCGGCGGTGAGGCCATATTGCAGCGGATGATCGCCAATCAGATCGAGGTAGCCGCGATGTAGCACTTGCAGATGGCCCACACCGCTATCGATGGAGCCTTCTCTCACGGCGTCGAACGTCGCGATGACATAGCCAAGCGAAATGCTGGCGGCGAACGCTGTGACGCCGATCATCAACATAGTCAATAACGTACGGCGCATATTGCGCCACAGGTTACGCCACGCAAAAATTGACCAGTTCACGGCTCACCCCGGTTTCAGGTTGGAGGATGCCATCGCGCATTTCTATGCGGCGTGGCAGATGTGCGCACAGGCGCTCGTCGTGTGAAGCAATGAGGAACGCCGTACCTAGCTGCATATTGGTAGCCAGTATCAATTCGGCTACGGCTTGCGCATTTGCACTGTCGAGGTTTGCGGTCGGCTCATCCGCGATCACGATCGCCGGTTCCTTGACGAGTGCGCGGGCCAGCGCGACGCGCTGTTGTTCACCTCCAGAGAGTTGCGTCGGCCGATGCCGCTCACGGGCGGAAAGGCCAACGGCTTTCAGCATGGCACGCGCTTTCTCACGACGCAGCCGCTTGTCGGACAGGGTGAATAAGCCCAACTCCACGTTTTCGAGCGCGGACAGTACCGGGATGAGATTAAAGTTCTGAAACACGAAACCGATGCGCTCGCGACGCACCTTCTCGAGCGCCGCGGGCGTATTGGCAATACCGTGCCCTTCTAGAAAACGCGAACCGCTGGTGGGGGTATCGAGAAATCCGGCCAGGTTGAGCAACGTGCTCTTGCCGCTGCCGGACGGACCGACCAGCGCCACTACGTCGGCGCGGGCGATCTTCAGACTTGCCTGCCTCACTGCAAACAATTCCTCGGAGCCACCGTCATACACGCGCGTGATGTCGCGCAGCTCAAGCGTCGGAGAGTCGTTACGACGTAAGCCAAGGTGTTCGGCGATCATGCACGCGCCCCCGTTGCAGTCAACGCGTTCGCACCGATTGCGCGGGTGATCCCGGACGGCGTCGGGGTGCTTCGCATGGCGGGCACCGTGATAACTTCCAGCCCGCCGCTGGTGTAAAGGTCGCGGCACTTTACCCTCTGCAGTTTGCCGCTCGTAGTACGCGGCAGTGTGCCGGGCTCGACGAAACAGATATCGTGTGCAGCGAAGCCAATGTCCTGTTGCAGCAGCAGCTGACATTCACTGCGCATTTTCGATGTCGCATCGACCGGACGTGCCTCGACCGCGATAACAAGGCGTTCAGTCCCGTTTTCATCGTCGGGCAGACCAAACGCAATGCAGCTGCTCTTGTGAAGCGTCGGATGTTGCGCGAGCGTCTCTTCTATTTCATGTGGAAAGTAGTTACTTCCGCGAATGATGATTATCTCCTTCTTCCGGCCAAGTATGTACAATTGGCCAGCCGATACATAGCCGATGTCGCCGCTCATGAACCAGCCGCTATGATTCAGTGCCGGTTCGATCGAACCATTGCCGGGATTAAGGTAGCCCAGCATTACCGAGCTGCCACGAATCGCGATTTCGCCAGCCATCCTCTCAGCGCATGCATGACCTTGATCATTGACGATCTGAAATTCCATGCCATGGATGGGTGTACCCATCGCCAGCACGGTTTCCGAATTGTCGACCGTACCGATCACATTGGCTTGTTGCCGTTCGATCAATGCCTGCCTGTCAATCTGGTCCACCATGACGTATGGCGCGCCTTCCACGCGGCCGACATGCCACGCCTTATGCATTGAAACCGCAAGGGTCGATTCAGCCATGCCATAGCATGGTTGCAACGCCGACGCGTCGAGTCCGTACGGCGCGAATGTTTCAGCGAAATCGCGCAACGTCGCCTGGTCGACGCGCTCGCCACCGATGAAGATGTTTCTGCAAGCGGATAAATCGACGTTCTGCATGGATGAGGCATTGAAACGCCGTACGCAATAGCGCAACGCAAAAGTCGGAACAGACGTCGTCGTCGCGCGAGTTGCCGCAACCCGTTTGAGCCATCCAAGCGGGTTGCGAATGAAACTGTTGGGCTGCATCATTACCAGCGGCGCGCGATAATGCAGGTTCGACAGCAAGGTCAGCAAACCCATGTTGTGATAGAGCGGCAACCAGGAGGCCGTACCGTCGCCACGCTCGATGTCAAATCCAACGGAGCCGCCGATTCGGAGCACGTTCGACACCACGTTCAGATGACTCAGCACGGCGGCCTTTGGATACGATGTCGAACCCGACGTCAGTTGAACATGATGCGCATCGTGCCCGTGCTTCGACGTGATGACCGGTTGAGTGCCTGCGGCAGCCGCGGCCTGCAATAAGGCATCGTCAACAATGCGTACGCCAGTGCGGGTTGCCAGGTCCTGCATTGCCGCCGCGCCCGTTGGCGATGCAAAGATGAAACGAGGCTCATAAATTTCGCAGGCAACATCGACGACCTGCTTTGCGCTGGCGGTCATTCGCTTGCCTGGAATGGGTACGGTGCAAGGCAAGCCGCCGAGCATCACGCACGCCATCATCGTCACCACATGGTCGACGGACGCCGGTAGCGCCAGCATCACAAGGTCGTCCTGGCGAACGCCCAGCTCGCGCATGGCCCCTGCGCGTTGAACAGTCTGCATGGCCAGATCACGGTAGCTGATGCTTGCTTCATTGCCCGCATCATCAACGAAGGTCATCCGGTTGGCCGCGCCTTTGTCGCACTCCAGCACCTCGAGCAGACGATGAATGGTGGATGCACATTGCATCACATGAACTCCCCTTCTTGCGAATGCTGCGTATAGACAATCAGACAAGGGCGGCTCGACTGCATGGCCGTCGCTGATCAGGCAAGGAGGATTTTTATCAAAAGAGGCCGAGACGACAAACGTTATCTATGCACGTAATGCATGCGTCGAGAGAATGCACAACGGTGATGCGATAAAGGTAAGCGCATGACATGAATACGGGATACATGCCATCGTTTTCTGACAGCCTACCGAACGGATAAGCCTCGCTATAAGCGCGATCCGTAAAAGAGGGCAACTTAATGACGATTTTTTGAATTTTGAAGAAAGACTCGCGACGTCAGGCCCTTGGCCTGCACGGGGTTCATCTGGTCAGTTGTCGTAGGTATCTACACGCACGGCGTTCATCGCGGCATGGTCGTCCTGCTCCCGCATGACTTCGATTGCCAGGCACGAGCAGGCTTGTATCCTCGAAGATAGATTTCGGCTCAAGCGCAGGGATAGCGTGAAAGATGTCGCACGCGATTTAGCTTATAGCAGCAGAGGTGCATTTTCTGCTTTATTCAATACACTTCTCGACCAATCACCCAGTCCTTAGCTGGCAAGGAACCGGCTGATATCCTTATCTGTTATTGCCGTTGAAAAATGATCTTGGGGACAAGCCCATCGCGGATGTTACTTGTGCGGTAGCGACGTAGGCCTGAACACATTTGCACTTATTTTGTGAGAAAGATCTGCTTCTTATGGCATTTCTCAGGAAATTCCGTTTAACGCCTTCATCTCTCCGTCGCTGCCTGGAACGCATACGCATACCCATCAAAATAATCATCACGAACAAACCCCATACTCCGATACAGGCTTTGCGCGGCGGTGTTCGTCTTAGCCGTTTGCAGTGACACCCACGCCACTGATTTGTGTCTGGCGGTATTGATGGCCGCGTCGAGAAGCACACGGCCGACACCCTGCTTTCTATATGCCGTACCTACGAATAGATCATTCAAGATCAGCGCTTCTTGTGCGGACACGGAAGAAAACGTTGGATAGAGCTGGGTGAATCCCGCCATCTCGCCATCGTTGGCAATGGCCACAAGTATCGTCGAGTCCTGTTTCCGAATGCGATCGGCGAGAAACGTATGCGCAAGCGCGAGATCCGGTGCTTTCCCATAGAACTGGCGGTACGCGTCGAACAGATATGACAAAGGCAGCACATCGTCAGCGTTGGCTGACCTGACCAAAACAGTGTGATTGGTATCCGAATGAATCGTCATGGTTTTACGATAAGCCAATAGAAACGCTTCTTGAGCGATCGCTATCGATTCTATATCGGCCGGCGGAAACCATCAAAGGAACCGTCTTGGCGGCGTACCTTGTATCTGTACACCGCTCCAATCACTATATCAATGCGCACGCTGTTTCCGTTGCAATGCTCGATCCGGCAGTCCGGCCCGCTCCTCCCTTTCGACCGAGGGTGAGGTCGAATGAATCGCAGCGTTCGGATACTGTTCCGGATAAAGCACCGCCTTCGCAATGTCTTCATTAAACGTGCGTGACCATTTTGCGACCACGACGGTGGCAAGACTGTTGCCGATCGTATTGCAGGTGGCGATCGCCATCGACATGAACCGGTACACCCCGAAAATAAGCGCCAGACCTTCGATCGGCAAGATACCCGTTGACGTTACGGTCGCCGCGAAGACCACGAACGAGCCGCCGGACACTGTGGCGGCACCTTTCGACGTCAGCAGCATCAAGAGCAGAAATCCCAACTGATGTTCGAGCGTGATCTGAACGCCGTACGCATGCGCAATGAACATCACCCCCATCGCCATGAAAATCGACGTGCCATCGAGGTTGAACGCATACCCCGTCGGCAAAACCAGGCCCACGGTCTGCTTAGCGCAGCCCATTCGCTCCAACTTGCCGAGAAGTCGCGGCAGCGCACTTTCCGAAGATGCGGTACCCAGAACGATAAAGATCTCTTCTTTGATATACCGCAGGAAACGCCACAGACTCACGCCTGCGAGTTTTGCGATCAGCCCCATCACCACGACGATAAACAGCGCCACCACTGCGTAAAAGCTGAACACCAGTTGTGCAAGTGCGACCAAAACGGCGGTGCCGTTGCTACCGACGGAGTACGCGACCGCGCCGAACGTGCCGAGCGGGGCTAGCTTCATTACCAGGTTGATAAACGAAAACAAGACCTGGGATATCGTGTCCAGTCCTTCCGTGATGCGCGCACGCCGACTTTCGGGAATCGACAGAATGCCAATGCCCACCATTACCGCCAACACGACGACCTGCAGTAGTTCACCTCGCACGAACGCGCCGATGAAGTTATCCGGCACGAGATGCATGACGAAATCAATGAAGCCCTGCGGCGTTGCCTTCGCCAGTGCCGGGGGCACCGTGCCGGCGGTGACATGCGCCATCCCTTTTCCGATCTGCAGTACGTTGCCGGCCACCATACCGGCAAGCAAGGCTATCGTCGATACCACTTCAAAGTAGACGATCGACCGCCAGCCAACCCTGCCGGCGCTACGAATGTCACCGGCTGACGCAATGCCATGCACAATCGTCAAAAATACCAACGGGGCAACCCCCGCCTTGATGAGCGCGAGGAAGATATCGCCAAGCAGTTTCAGTTGCGTGGCGAACTTTGGAAATACGAGACCCATCGCTATCCCAAGCATCAAGGCAAGCAAGACTTGCATGCCCAGACGGCGGTACCAAGGAAGCACTGTTTTCTTTTTGTTACGATGCGCGTCGGCAACAGACGTTTCGTCATTCATCATGTTCTCCTCCATGCCGTCTCTTTAGACCGCCTGGGACAAACGAATAGCCTGATCAACCATGTCAGGTGCTAGTCCCAGATAGTTGGCCGGATCGGTCATCTTCTCGATCTGGTCCCGATTGAAATGCGCCGTCACGGTAGTCAACGCGGACAGCGCTTCGGCCAAGGTGCCGCCTTTTTCGTTCACCGTACGGCAGGCATCGTAGACGATGTCATGCGCTTGCTGCCGCCCCGTGAACGGTGCCACCGCCATCATCACCGCCTCGGCGACGATAAGCCCTTTTGAAATCCCCAGGTTATGCTTCATGCGGTCGGCATCGACGATCAGGCCACGCAATGCAAACTTGGCTTGATGCAACGCCCCTGACGTCAAGATGAAGCTTTCCGGGATGGCGATCCACTCGGCATGCCAGGGGCCGGTCGCACGCTCGAAATCCTGCACCATCGCATCGACCATCAAACCGGCATGTTGGCGAACCGCCTTCGATGCGGCGAGCATCAATTCGCTGGAAATCGGATTGCGCTTTTGCGGCATGGTGCTGCTGGCCCCACGCCCTTTCACGAATGGCTCATAGACTTCGGCGAATTCCGTCGACGCCATGATCATGATGTCGAGCGCGATCTTGCCCAGCGACCCGGTAACCAATGCGAGCAGGTTGACCGCTTCGGCAAAACCATCGCGCGCCACGTGCCATGTTGTCGCGGGAACGCCCAACCCCAGCGCATCCGCCAGTGCCTTCTGCACGGCGAATCCCTTGTCGCCAAGCGACGCCAGCGTACCGGCCGCGCCACCAAACTCGACCACCGCCACGCGGGGACGCAGTTCCGCCAGACGTTGCTGATGGCGATCGAACATCGCCAGCCAGATCGCGACCTTATAACCGAACGTCACCGGCAGCGCTTGCTGCAAGTGGGTGCGGCCCGCCATCGGCGTGTCGCGGTGTTTCTTCGCAAGGTCGGCAAGAATGCCTCTGAGCGCGCGAACGTCCGCGGCAACGCTATCGAGCGCATCGCGCACTTGCAGCGAGACCGCCGTATCCATGATGTCCTGGGTGGTTGCGCCCCAATGCACGAAACGACCGGCATCGCCGCACATCGCGACGAGCTGGTGTACCAAGGGCAAGATCGGATAGCCGACGATATCGGTCTCATGTCGCATGTGATCGAAGTCGATCTTATCGATCGTCGATTCGCGCGCAATCACGTCGGCCGCCTCTGCCGGGATGACGCCGGTCTTCGCTTCCGCTCGCGCCAGCGCCACTTCCACGTCGATATAGCGTTGAATCAATGCGTGATCGGAAAATATCCCGCGCATGGCCGACGTGCCGAAGGCGTCGCGAAACAGTATCGAATCCATGACCGTGCTGGCGTAACTAGTCATTCTGACCTCGGTGCAAGTAAGATGAGCCTGGGAATGTCACAAGACAATATGTCCGGACTTATTGGGCTGATCATATATGTCCGGACTTATGCCGTATGCTGTGGAAATCCCTAGGTATGTCCTTCCTCGCATTACCCATTCGATTTATGAAGCGAACGCATTTTGCCCAGATTGCCCGTCACCTGGCCGACGCCATCGCGGACGATGTCTATCCCGTGGGCTCGACACTGCCAACCGAACTCGAACTTCGCGACCAGTTCCAGACGAGTCGACACACGATTCGCGCCGCCTTGCACGAATTGCAGCAGTTAGGGCTGGTGTCGCGGAAGAAGAACGCCGGAACACGGGTCGAATCGCGAACACCGGTAGGTGGGTTCCGGCCCTCCCTGGCGTCAGTCGACGACGTGGTGCAATTCGGCGCCGAGCATCTTCGGCTAGTGCAATCCGTGGAAGAGGTGCCGGCAGTTGGCGAGTTGGCCGGGCTGATAGGCTGTCCTGACGGTGCACGGTGGTTGCGCATTTCGAGCTTGCGCATAGATGGAGATCGCGCAAGTGCACCGATTGGATGGACTGACGTCTATATCAACGCCGACTACACGGACATCGCCGAGGCCGCTCGGAAGGAGCCGGACGTGCTGGTCAGTGCCTTGATTGAAAAGCGCTATGGCACGACCATTCACGAAATTCAGCAGAACGTGCACGCCACCCTGATATCCGATGCCATGGCCGCACGATTGCGCGTGCAAGCCGGCGCCGCGGCGCTTGAGATCGTGCGACGATATTTCGATGCCGATGGCGAGGTATTCGAAGTATCCGTCACCGTCCATCCCGCCGAGCGTTTTTCAGTTTCGATGCGGTTGACGCGGTGATGCGCCGGTGCTGCCAGCGGACTCGCTCGCCTGCATGGCGACCGAAAACCCGAAGGTGTTGACGCCATCAGCGCTGCGCGCCCATGCGCTACCGCCGTGCATGTCAGCCACTGCCTTGACGATGGCGAGGCCCAGTCCGTGATTTTCCCGGCTGTTTGTTCGCGATACCTCGGCGCGATAAAACCGATCGAACAAATGGACAATGGTCGCGGAAGGAATCGCGGCACCGGGATTCGCCACCGCCACCTCGGCATGCGTTTCATTGGCGGTGATCGTCACCGTGATGGCGTTACCCGGCGTGCAATGCTGGATCGCATTCATCAACAGATTGACGAGCGCACGGCCAAACATCGCGGTATCCACCGGCGCCGTGGCATCGCCTTTGAGCGTCACCGTCAGTTGCGCATCTTCCAGCGTCATTTCAAGAAAATCCAAGGTCCGTTCGCACTCGGTGGCCAACGATTTCCGTGTCAGCGCGGTGGCCCGATCGCCTTGATCCGCTCGTGCCAGGAACAGCATCGTATTGACGATGTCACGGATGCGGATCAGTTCCTCGAGGTTCGACTCCAACGTGCTGGCCAAATGGTCCGCGCTGCGACTACGTGTCAATGCCACTTCCGTCTGACCGATCAAGATCGTAATAGGGGTCCGCAGCTCGTGCGCCACGTCGGCGTTGAACGCCTCCAGTCGACCATGCGACGCGTCCAGTCGTTCAAGTGCCCCATTGAACGACTCCGCCAGCGCGCTTAACTCCGCCGGCAGCGGCGCGGCCCGCAGACGCTGTGAGCGCGTGTGCGGACTGATGGTCGACGCCTCGCGCGTGAGCCGCGTCAGTGGCGCGAGTCCAATTCGCGCGACCGTGTAACCCAATGCCAGCACGATCAACGTGCCAACGCCATACAACACCCGTAGCGACACGCCGAACGCGTGCATGATGCGCGTTTTCTGCGCGTAGCTGACCGCGACTTGCAACTGGAGTGCCGGTCGCTGGCCGCGCGCCGGCACCGCCACCGTTTGCACAAGTCTGTCCGGACCGCCCGGCACCGCAATCCGCTGGTACCCGGCAGGCCAGGTTCGTAAGATTTCCCCCGTTATGGGCGTGTTGAATCGATAGGCGGGATCAGCACTCGTCACCGCGAAATGCGGCGCTTCCTGCTGCGGCTCACCTTGCGCATCCTCCGGTGCCAGTTCCGCAAGCCGATCACGTGCCATCCTCCAACGTTCCGGGGTGGACGTGTGATACAGCGCCTCACGCGCCACCACGAGCTGACTGCTCAGTAGCTGACGCGTCGAGAGTTCCAGCTGACTGCGCAGCGACATCATCAAGCCAGCACCCACCAGCGTAAAGATCGCCAGCGCCATCAATGCAAACGTGACGGCCAGACGCCGCGAGATCGATGGGCGCCCGAAAACGCGAGAGAGGGCGGAATATATTGCGCGCTTCATTTAACGGCGCATGTCGTCGGCATCGCGCACTTCGAGCACATAACCCATGCCGCGCACCGTATGCAGCAATTTGGTATCGAACGGGCCGTCCAATTTTGCCCGCAAGCGCTTGATGGCGGTCTCCACGACGTTCGTGTGACTGTCGAAGTTGACGTCCCAGACCGACTCGGCAATGGCGGTCTTCGAGAGAATGTCACCCTGTCGTCGCGCAAGCAAACTCAGTAACTGAAATTCCTTTGCGGTCAAATCGAGGCGTGACCCTTCACGCGATGCGCGGCGACCGATCAAGTCGACGTGCAGGCCCGCGATCGAGATCAGCGTGGGTTCCTGCAACCGGGTACGACGCGCCAGCGCATGCAGGCGCTCAACCAATTCCAGGAAAGAGAATGGCTTTGTAAGATAGTCGTCGGCACCGCCGCGCAGACCGCGCACACGATCGTCGATCTGGTCACGCGCGGTCAGCATGATCACCGGTGTCGCCTTGCGGGTACGAATCGCTCGCAACACGGCGAAACCATCGCGGCCTGGCAGCATCACGTCGAGTACGATTACATCGTACTCGAACTCCAGCGCGAGATGCATGCCCTCATCCCCATCCAACGCGACATCCACGATCCAGCCCTGCTCCGTCAAACCGGTACGCAAATAGTCGACAACCTTCTGCTCGTCCTCGACGATCAACAGCTTCATACCCCCTTCCTCCCCTGGCCCCTACGGCGCCATTTCGGGATGTTACCCCGGACGCGTGATCAACGGTCCGACGCGGCCATTTGCACTGACGAGGCCGATGCGGTACCGGCAAGCTCCTGCGTTGTCCAGCCCCCGCCCAATGCCTTGATCAAGTTGACCGCAGTGGTCCAGCGCTGCGCACGAATCTGGGTGGCGGTGCGTTCGCTGGTCAGCAAGGATTGCTGCGCGGCAATCACATCGAGATAGGCGACGAGGCCGCCTTCGTAGCGATCACGCGCCAGTGACAACAAGCGCCGTGCATCGTCGACCGACTGCGCGGCACGCTGCTGCGCCTCACCCAGCGTGGCCAGTCCGGTAACGCCGTTCTGCACTTGCTGGAACGCCATCAGCACTGTCTGACGGTAGTTTGCCTGGGCGGCGCGATAGCCTGCATTGGCGAAATCAATCGATGCCGTGCGGCGTCCGCCGTCGAACAGAACCTGCTTGACCGATGCTCCGAGCGTCCACATCAATTCCGGCGCACTGAACAGGTTGGCAAAGCGGGTCGCCTCCCAACCGATACCGGGCGTCAACGTCAGCGTTGGGAAAAACGCGGCACGCGCCACGCCGATCTTCGCATTGGCCGCCGCCATCGCGCGCTCGGCCGAGGCGATATCAGGACGCCTTTGCAGCAGCTCACTTGGTAGCGCCAACGGTATCGTGAACGGCACGTCAGTGATGAGCGCCGGTGCAATCGTGAAATCAGGGGCCGGTACGCCAATCAGCGCGGCAATGGTATTTTGATATTGCGCGCGCTGATTCTCCAGCAGCGTCTGCTGGACCGCGGTGGCATCGAGCTGCGATTGCTGCTGCATCAGATTGAGCCCGGATACCGCACCGAGCTCGTGCTCCGACTGAACGAAACCCAAGGCCTTGCGTTGCAACGCAAGAGACCGTGCGATGACGTCCAGCTCGGCGTCGAGTTCCCGCAGCATGAAGTAATTATTTGCCAGATCGGTGGTCAATACCAGGCGCGCGTTGGCGAGGTCCGCCTGCGACTGTTCCGTTGCCGCGGCCGCACTCTCGACGTCCCGACGAATGCGTCCGAACAAGTCCAGCTCATAGTTGAGGGTGGGACCCAGCTTGATGTCGTTCTGCACCGTGTGATGCGTCGGCGTCGCGTAATTCGTGCGCGGCCGATCCTCGGATGTTCTAGCGCGCGAGACACCGCCACCCAAATCGACTTCCGGCATGTCCTGCGCGCCGACACCACGCAAGGTCGCCCTCGCCTGATCATAGTGCGCCACAGCGGCCGCCAGCGTCGCATTCCCAGCCAGCGCCCGTCCTTCCAGGTCAGTCAATACAGCGTCATTAAATGCCGTCCACCAGTCCATTCGCATCGGTGCATGCGACGGCACGGCAGTCAGCCAGTCGCGTGCCGCCTGATTCGCTGGCGCGGCGCTGGGCGCGCCCGGCGCGCTTGTCGCGACGTCCGTTGCGCGCCAAGCGGCCGGCGTGGTGGTATCGGGGCGATGGTAGTTGGGACCGACGGTGCAGCCCATCAGGGCTAATATGCCCACCGTCGTGCCGCACGCGGATACCCGATACATCGTCCGCGCGGCGCGCGGCGCGGCCAGGGCGGCACGTGCGCCCCCCTGGCCGGCCTGCCGACTGTCGGAAGCGTTGCCAAAGCGCCGCATGGGTTTCACGACCGGGCTCCGGCAGATGTCGCCTGAGCGGGTGACGATGCCGAACGCATGGTCGCGGCGGTCTCCACGATATGCACGGGATCACCCTCGGCGATCGAATCGCTCGGGTTCAAGATCAAGCGATCGTGCGGTCCGATACCGCTCTCGATTTCCAGCGACTGGCCGAAGTCCTGCGCAATGACGATCGACTGGAGGTGGACGGTGCCATCAGCACGCGCAATGGCCACTTGCGGACCCTGTGCGCGGAACAGCATGGTGTTCCCCGGGATGACGTATTGGGAACGCACGGCAGCCGGCAGCGCGACCTGCACATAGGCGCCAGGCCGCAGCGTATTCTCTGGATTCACCATCCGGATCTCGATTTGCAGGGAACGCGTGGCGACGTCGATGGCGCCCGCGATATGCGCAATCGTGCCTTCGAACGCGCGCCCCGGCAATTCCGCTTGCGAGATGGACACCACCTGCCCTTGCCGCACACCTTGCGCATACGCCTGCGGCACCTGTACGTAGACGCGCAACGTATCGGTTTGCGCCAGCGCGAACAAGGCACGCGTGCTGTTGCTTCCGCCTCCGCCCGCGTCCACCAGGTCACCCACATCGACATTGCGCTGCGTCACCACACCGGAAAACGGCGCGACAATCCGCTTGAACGACTCCAATTGCTTCAACCGCTGCACATTCGCATCCGCGGCGGCCAGATTGGCAATGCCTTGGGTATAGGCACTTTGCCGTTCGTCCAGCTCCTGCTGCGACACCGCATCACGGTCATGCAGCTTTTGCCATCGGTCGAACGAGCTTTTTGCCAGGCCCAGACTCGCGGCTGTCTGGGCACGTTGCGCCAAGGCCTGTATCAGCTGTTGATCGATTTCCGGCGTGTCGAGTTCGGCGAGCAGTTGTCCCTGCGTCACCCGCGAGCCAATATCGACATAACGTTTCATCAGATAGCCCGATGCACGCGCGTATATCGGCGACTCCACCGCGCCCCGCAAGGTGCCAGGCAGACGGATAGTGCCATTGGCATTCGCTGGCTTGGGGTTCACCACGTGCACGTATTGCTTCGCGTTCTCGACGGTCGCGGCGGCAACCTCGTGACGCTCCTCGAAGTCGGCAACCGCAATCCGCAGCGTGCCCAACGCCATCAGCAGCAGTACCACCGCCGCACTGAATTTTGCGCGGCGCCAAGCGGTCCCGCGGGCAGGTAACACACGGGACTCACCGGGCTCCGGTGCGGATATCGCCAATTCGGCATGGTGTTTTTCATTCATCGTTTTTCACCGCTTGATCAGAGCTCCTGCGTACCGCCGGAGTGGGTTGCCGCCGCATACCCCGGCTGCGCCGGGCCATAACCGCCTCCCGCATCGCGGCCGCCACCGGGACCATCGCCACCGCCGTCGGTGCCGTGCCGCATGCCGCGCCGCGCCAGACGGTCATGAATGCCTGCATAAAGCAACGGCACGAAAAACAACGTGGAAACCGTCGCGAACAACAGACCACCGATTACCGCGCGCCCGAGCGGCGCATTCTGCTCGGCGCCTTCCCCCCAGCCCAACGCCATCGGCACCATTCCGATGATCATCGCGCTGGCCGTCATCAACACCGGGCGAATCCGACTGGCGCCCGCTTCCAGCGCCGCGGTCAAGGCTGGCATCCCCGCCGCCGTGCGTTGCTGAGCAAATGACACCATCAAGATACTGTTCGCGGTGGCCACGCCCATCGTCATGATCGCGCCGGTCAATGCCGGCACGCTGAGATGCGTTCCCGTCAGGAAGAGCATCCAGACGATGCCGGCGAGGGCTGCCGGCAACGCGCTGATGATGATCAATGGGTCGATCCAGGATTGGAAATTCACGACGATCAACAGGTAGACCAGCACGATCGCCATGACGACACCGGCGCCCAGGCCGATGTAGGACGCGCGCATCGTCGCCACTTGGCCGCGCACGGTGATCCGGCTGCCGCGCGGCAGCGTCGCGCGGGCCTTCGCAACGAGTTTGTCGATACGCGACGCCACGCTCCCAAGGTCTCGCCCGTCCACGCCGACGAAGATATCCATCACCGGGCGAATGTTGTAATGGCTGACCACGGCAAAGTCCCGTTGCGCAGATACATGCACCAGATTGCCGAGCAACTGCGAATTCAGCGTGCCGGTACCCCCGGCTGCCGCGCTAGGCGCGACCGGCGTACGCAGCAAGTCATCGACCGACGAGATCCGATATTGCGGCGTGACCACGGCCAGGTTGTATTCCACGCCGTTGCGCGCGTTATACCAGAAGCCAGGCGATGTCTGCGCACTGCCGGACAGCGAGACCAGCACATTCTGCGCGACATCCGTTGCGTTCAAGCCTAGCTGCTGCAGTCGTGTACGGTCCATTTCGAGATGGAGCGTTGGCGCATCCATCCGCTGCTGGATATGCGTGTCGACGGTACCGGGTACATCGCGGATCTGCTTCATCAGTTGTGCCGCGGCATCGAAGTTGCCGCGCAGGTCGTTACCCGAAATCTGCACATCGATAGCGGCGGGCAAGCCAAAATTCAGGATCTGCGTGATGATATCGGCCGGCTGGAAGAGAAACTCGACCCCGGGGAAGCGCTTGGGTAGTTCCACACGCAGTTTTCTGATGTATTCAGCGGTGGGACGGTGATCGTGTGTCAGTGCGATCTGGATCTCACCGTCCAGCGTACCGATCGTCCCGGCATTGCTATACGATAAGTTAATGCCGCTATAAGGCACCCCGAGATTGTCGACGATCGTGCTCAGCTCGTCGGCCGGCACGATCTGGCGCACGGCCTTTTCCACTTCATCGGCGATCCGCGCCGTTTCCTCGATTCGCGTACCGGTTGGCGCCCGCATATGCAAGCGGATGTTTCCCGCATCCACCGTCGGAAAGAAATCCTGGCCCAACACGAAGACGAGTCCCAGCGAGGCTATGCAGCCTCCGAGAAAAACCGTTGCGAACATCCGGCGGCGTACGAGCAACGTACTTAGCACCACTATATAGCCGCCACGCATCCGCTCGAAGCCGCGGTCAAAGCGGTGATGAATCCGCAAAAACGTGTTCGGGCCACGGCGAGGTCGGGCGTTGAGCGTAGCGTCCGCGTGCCCCGCGGTGGCATGACCGGGTTGTGCACCGGCGAGCGCTGGCACGACGTGGTCACGCATCATCATCATGGCAAGCGTCGGCACCAGCGTCCGGGACAGGATATACGACGCGATCATTGCGAAAACGACGGCTTCCGCCAATGGCACGAAAAGGTATTGCGCCACGCCAGCCAGGAAGAACATTGGCACGAACACGATGCAGATGCAGAGCGTCGACACGAGTGCCGGTACCGCGATTTCCCCCGCACCGTCGACGATCGCCTGACGTAGCGGCGTGCCCATGTGCAGATGCCGCTCGATGTTCTCCAGCGTAACCGTCGCATCATCGACGAGAATTCCCACCGCCAGCGCCAGCCCGCCCAGCGTCATGATGTTGATTGTCTGACCCAGCATGTGCAGCGCCAGCAACGACGACAGGATCGACAACGGAATCGACACCGCGATAATGCAAGTGCTGCGCCAATTGCCCAGGAACAGCAAAATCATCGCCGCCGTCAGCGCGGCAGCCGTCAGTGTTTCATGGATCACACCCTGGACCGCCGCCTTGACGAAAATCGATTGGTCGAATAGCGCGGTGATATTCAAGTCGGCCGGTAGGGTGGCACTGACCCGCGGCAGCATTCTGTACAACGCCTCGACCACCGACAACGTCGACGCGCTGCCGTTTTTCATGATCGGAATCAGCACGCCACGTTGCCCGTTCTGACGCACCACATTGGTCTGCGGATTCGATCCGTCGCGTACATGGGCGACTTCGCGCAGGTAGGTGGTGGCACCGTTGAGCGTGCGCACCGGGATGTCATTCAATTGCGAGATGGTCGGCGGCGAGCCGTTCATGTCGATACTGAATTCCTTCTCACCGATTTTGGCGGTGCCGGTGGGAAGGATCAGGTTCTGGGCATTGACGGCACGCACGACGTCGAGCGGCGTCAGCCCCTTCGCCAGGAGCGCCTGCGGATTCAGATCCACCGCTATCACACGGGTGCGCCCCCCCATCGGAAATGGAATCGATGCGCCTGGGATTGTCACCAACTGAGGTCGCAGCGTATTGAGCGCGGTATCGTTCAGGTCTTTTTCAGACAGTGTCGAACTGGACAGCCCCAATTGCACCGCCGGAATGCTCGACGCCGAATAACTGACCACGGCGGGGGGTGTGGCGCCAGGCGGCATCTGTTTTAAGATGGACTGTTCAATGGCGGCAATTTGCGCGATTGCCGATTCCAGGTTGGCGTTCGGCTGCAAAAAGACCTTCAGGACCGCAACACCAGGTAGCGACTGCGACTCGATATGCTCGATGTCGTTGACAGTGGTAGTGATCGCGCGTTCGTTCGCCGACGTGATCCGCGCGGCCATATTCTCCGCGCTCAGCCCGTTATAGGTCCAGATAACGCTGACCACCGGAATATTGATATTCGGTAGGATATCCACCGGCGTACGCAGCAGGGCCAACGGCGCCGCGAGCAGGATGATGATCGCCATCACGATAAACGTGTACGGCCGGCGCAGCGCTACATTGACAATCCACATCGGCGGATACGCGGAAGGTGAGACAAACGGGTAGCCAGCAATCCCGGTTGATCCACCACGCGCTCCCCTGCGTGCGTCAACCATCCGGAATGCAAAATAATTGCCTGCATGAAAAAGGAGACGGCATTGCTCACCCAGTGCCTCCGGCAGACGTCGTCGCGGAGGGACGGGCCTGCGTCATCCGCCAGGGCCACATTGCTGCGCCATCTCATATTCCACCCGCGATATTAGCGAAACTCGCCAACCGGTAGATGGCGCCAAAATGGCAATTTTGTCAGGAAAGGGTTGGATGTCGCAACGAGACCACATTGCATCGACTGAGATGGGCGCCGCCGGGGAAAACGCCCGAGGGGAAAGTGCCGCGCGGATCAGCGCTCCCGCCGTGCCATCGAGGACACAGCGGCGTCACCCGCGGGGGCCGACACATCGTCTGGTGGGCGCGACGCCAATAGGCACCGATCCGGGAAGATCGTCGGGGACGCATCGTTTGCACCATCGCCCCCGTAACCTAATTCCATCGAGAGCGCCGCGCTGATGGCACGCAAACGCGCCAGATAATCGGCTACCTTGTCACTGGTGATCTGCGATCCCGCACCAGCGATGCTGAGCGCGGCCGCTACCTCCCCGTCGGCGCCCCATACCGGCACGGCAATGGACACCGCACCCTGCAGCACGTCGCCGGCCGTGATCGCATACCGGTTGCGCGCCACCGCATCCAGTTCCTGGACCACATTCATCAAACCGTTCGCGGGAGCCTGCTGCTTATACCTCGAGAGGAACGTCGCCCGGACATCCTCGGGCGCGAAGGCAAGCAAGACCTTTCCCGCCGCGCCGGCGTGGATCGAGCGCCTGTTGCCAACTGCCTCGATCGGATACGCAACGTCATCGCCTTCGCACCGCGCCACGCAAACGCTTTCCATGTTCTGGCGCACACGCAGTACGATACTTTGCTCGACGGCCTGATGCAGTGCATGCATATGCTTCTGCGCCAGTCGAACCAGCGTGTTTTGCCGCGCGGCGGCTACCCCTAGTACAAACGCCTGCGGTCCGAGTGCATAACGCGCGCTGCATGCATCCTGGACGACAAACAGATGCGACTCTAGCGTGCACAGCATCCGATAGGTGCGCGACTTATTCAATCCGAGCTGTGCCGATAGTTCCGTCACCCCCAATCCGGGATGCTCGGCGACGAAGCTCAACAGCTTCAGCGCGAGATCGATCGACTCAACGATGTAGTTCATAAACGTCCGATAAAACCCAACCCGCCAGCCCAGGCGTTACGTTGTTGTCATAATGTATCAAAAAAGGTTGCGGCACGCGCCCGGACAGCGTTGAAATTCTCATCGATCAGCAAGCGTCCGGTATCGAAAACCGTGACCAATGCATCGACCCACACGCCGCCGTCGATGTCTCGCTGGACATCCGCCGCCAACGGCAGTGTCACCGTCCGATACGCGCCGCTTTGTGCATGGCGCAGCAGCGTCAGTCGGCCCGCCTTCGAGCGCTTGCCCGCATCGGTCGACGGATCCTTGCTGACGCCCTGCCATTCCGGTGCCCCACCTTCTCGCGCGATCCGCACCGCGGAACACTTCATTGCAAAACGTTGCGTGTCGCGGTTGACTTGCTGCAATAAGGCGCCGCCCATGCCGAAGACGATATTGTCGATGGCGTAGCCCGCGGCGTCGAGATCCGCGAGAATGGCATCAATCGATTGCGCATTGATTCCGTCACCCTGCAACAGGCGCACGTGATGCAACACGCGATAGCCTTTGCTGTTGACGCTCGTCCCAAACGACGCTTCCAGGGCGCGAAGCGCCTGCAGCACGATCGTTCTCGGATCGCCCGAATCCGGACGCACCACCAGTGTCGCGCCGGAATCGATGACCGCCTGCTTGAGTTCGCCGCCCCATAGCGCCAGCGCCGCGAACAGATCATACGAATCCGAGACGACAGATACGATCGCACCCGGACGCCCGAAACGAGACAACATGTGACGGTATGCATCAGCCTCACGGTCCCGTCCCCATGCGGTAATCGTGCTGTGCTCGGCAGCCGGTACGGAATAGGCCGCCATACCCGCGTGATAGAAGCCATTTGCCGCCAGCACGCCGAGGACGGTATCCGATCCCATGAAGCTGACCAGGTGCGCGGCGCCGCCTATCGCCGCGGACTCGGCGCTGCTGACGCCCCGTGCGCCAAAATCGTGCAGCTTGAACGGCAACTGCGCAGGATCGTCGCTGGTTTTTTCGAGATAGTGGGCGATGCGTTGCCGGATGTGCCAGCTTTGCGTCGCTACCGTAATCGGATACCAGATGCGCAGCAGCATCGTTTCCAGATAGGAGGCCAGCCAGAAGACGGCCGGGTCATCGCATTCGACAGTCATCAACACATTGTGCGTCGGCACGACGCTGCCCTCCGGCACCGCGCGAATGCGTACCGGCAGATAGCCACCGTACCGGTCCAGGATATGACGCCAGCCATCGACGTGAAACGGTTCACCATGTGCCGCGAAAAACGTCTGCGCCTGCTCGATCATCGAGGCCGTGATCGGCCGGCACAGATACTCCTTCAGCAGCATCTGCAGGCCGAAGAAGAGCGTTCGGTCGAAACGCCCACCGCGCGACTCGACATACGAAAACATCGCGTCGATACCGGGCGGATATTGCAAATAATGCGAGGCCTTGTAGGAATCTGTATTCAGGATCGGATTCGACAGATAATCCGCGAACACCGGGTCGGCGGACGCGGGAGGCCGCGAGTCCGTCGTTGGATCGCTTCGCGCGTCCGTGGCTGGCGCATGCGTCGCCGCATCGGTCGAGGACAGGTAGACATGATCGCGGATATCAAAATTTTCTTTGTCGTGCATCGTAGTCATCGGGTGCGCACTTGCCGTTCTCGGGTCCTGGAACTCCGTATGGTATGCGAAGTCATGGGATCGCTGCCTCGGCTGTAGCGCATGCGCTATTGCGCGGCGCTGCATCCGTGACCACTGCATGGCAGAATACCTGCTTCTTTGCTGCACGGAGGCAGCGATGTCGGCGATAAACGCGAAAAGAGTGGGCGTCACCGGGGAGCACCGAGATGGACGCCACCGTAGAGCGCGGCACCGTACCTGCAGCATGCGTGTGGCATGGTGTGCGGTGGGAATCGCCGGGCTTGCCGCAATCGGCTGGAGCGGCGTGCCAGGCGCAATCGCGGCGACCTGGTCCAGTACCGACGCCACGACGACCGAGGCCATTACCAATGCACCGCCGCAGCGGGACACCCCCAGCGCCACGCATCGCGCCCGGTCCGGCAATACCAAGACTCGCACGCTGTCCACGCAAGGAAAGTCGCGGCGCGCCGAGGCTGGCACGGTGACGGAGACGCACACGGTCGTCACCACCACGCTGCCAGGTACCGGCCGGAGCGCCAACACCGTGACAATCGGGTCGCCGCAAGTGATGTTGCAGCCTACGGGAAGTCCGGGCGGAGGCATGAATGCGGCGCCCTGCGTGCCGCTCCATTTCGCGATCGGATCTCCACCGCAGGGACAATCGTCACAGGTCGACAGCTGGTATTGCCCACAAGGGCAATCCGGCAATCACGTTGCGCCACGCTGACGCCCGTGCCGATCGATTTCAAGCTTGACGGCATCAACTCCGCAAAATGCCATCGCGCATCGCGGGACTCGGCGACTGTGGGAACAGTGCGGTATTGACGCGACGTGGGTCGAGGCGGAATGTCTCGGCCGCGGCCGAGGCGATCAGACTGTCCAATGCCAGCGTCGCACGCAAGTCGCGACCTTCATTGAGCGCCTGCGGCGACAAGCCCGGCCAGTCGGCCAGTATCCGCCCTCCCTTCACCGCGCCGCCCAGGATCATCGCCGCAGACCCCGTCCCGTGATCGGTGCCGTTGGTACCGTTGACGGCCGCTGTGCGGCCAAACTCGGTGGCCACCACCACGGTCGTATACGCCCACTGCGCGCCCATTCCTTCCTTCAACGCCGCCAGCATCGTATCGAGCGATTTCAAGGTATTCGCCAACCTGGGGTTTTGCGCCGTATGCGTGTCCCAACCGTTGGTCTCGATCATCGCGATCCGTGGTCCGTCCGGACGCACCAGGAATCCGGCTGCCATCTTGCCGATTGCCGCGGGATCCTGCTTCGTACCGATCGACCCCGCAAGGTGACGCGTCTGCATGGCCGAATCCCACAGCGGATGCAGTTGCGCGTCCTCGGCATAAAGCCGGGATACCCGCAACAGCAGATCGTCCTGTGCCTGGCCTAACGAAGACGGCGCATACGACGTGACATCAGCACGGCCGCGCAATGCGAGCGGCACCGTTGGTGCAAACGCGATGGCGTCATCACGATGTACGGACGCCTGATGCCCGCCCGTGGGCGGGAGCAACGCCACCAATCGGTTCAACCAGCCATCCCTGATCTGATAAGGCCGCAAGCCTCCCGTTTCCAAAACGTTCTGACCGTCGAAATGCGAGCGATCCCGATAGGGCGATGCCACCGCGTGGATCATCAACGCCTCGCCCTGGCCGTACATCACGGCGGTCTGCACCAAGGACGGGTGCAAGCCAAACGTGCCGTCCAGCCTGTGCAACGTGCCGGGATCGAGCGCCAGTTCGCCGCGTAGTCGCGCATAGGCAGGGTCGGCATAGGGTACGACGGTGTTCAAGCCGTCCGCGGCGCCCCGTTGAATGACGAAGACGAAGCGCTGCGGTGTATCCACGGCGGCAAAGGCGATGCGTGCACCGCCGAACATTGTGCCGGGGAAAGCCGTCCAAGCTGCCAGCGCACCGGCGCGGCGCAAGAAATCACGACGTTTCATCGTCATTACCTCCGTAAAAAATCAGGCGATACCATCAGTAACGCGAGTGCCTCGGAGGCGCTCTCGGCACGTGCAATTTCGTTGGCGGTTGCCGGTGAAAGACTGCCTGCAAGCCACACGGGCCCGACGGTACGCGCGTCGACGCGGTCGCCGACCCGGGACGACAGTCGCTGCGCGAACTCCACGCGCCGAACCAGGGCATCGGGCGCGGCCCAACTCGCGGCGATGTCGTCATAGCCCGCCGGTGATCCTGGTTGCCATATCGGCTGGCCGAGCTGACGCAACAGCGGCGCGGTCTTGTTCGCTTCGGCAGTTTGCCAACCCAGGCCCCGCGTTGCCGACACCGTCCACTCCCACGGCGTCTTGAACTTCGCATTGACGGGGTGCCACGCTTCCTTCGCATCGATCAATGCCCGGTAAACGGTGGGCAGATGGCCATCGCTCTTTTGGAACGCTTCGGCGAGACGCGCCACCAGCGCCGGCGGCGGGTCGTCAGCCACGAAATGCACAGCCAGTTTGCGAGCGATATGTTGCGCGGTAGCCGGCGATGTCGCGAAATCGTGCAGCATCGTCAGCCCCTGCTGCACGCCGCGCGGTCCGGGCAAATCGGAATAGGTCCGCCCCATTACCGTTCGCTCCCCTGGCTCGTGCGCCTGCGGCCGAAAGACGAATACCCCTGGCGGCAACGGCGTGGGAGCCTGCGCCGCCTGGAGCCCCGTCACGCTCCATCCGGTCAGCGCCTTTGCGAACTCCGTGACATCCTGCTGCGTATAACCACTGCGAACGCCTAGCGTATGCAGCTCCATCGTTTCCCGTGCGAGATTCTCGTTCAAGCCAGGGCGACGGGAGGCATTACGCGCCTCGGCACGCTCCGCCGCCACGCTGTCCGGACCGATCGATTGCGCCTGATCGAGGAAATACTGCATCGCCGGATGCTGTTCCACCGCCACAACCATGTCCTCGAACTGTCCGAGTACATGCGGCCGAATCGCTTCCGCCTCGAAGGCGCCGGCCATCAGCGTAACCGGCTGCTTGTCAATAGAGACGGCGAAATGGTTCGACCAGAAATACACCAGCCGCTCGACAAACGGCGTCGGCGTCGTCAGCGCCCCGGTGAGGCGTGCGTCCACGGCGGACCGATAGGTATCGCGGATCGCTTCGTTGTATAACCTGCGCTGCGCGGCAAGCGGAGTCTCGTTCGGGTCTGCCTTGCCAGCCTGCGCATCCGGCGTGACCGGCGCATTCCGATTCGCTTGGCCGCGCTGTCGCATCGATGGCGTCGGTGTTGATGCAACCGACGGTGGCGTCCTCCCGCCTGCCTGCGCGACGTCAGACGGATTGCCGCCCTGCTCGCGGGCAAGCCGCCGCAGCGTTGCTTGCCCCTCGCCCAGACGCGCGGCCAATGTCTGGGTGCCGGGCTGTTGCTGCCAGACAGCTGGAATCGTCTGCGCGACGGGTACGTCAAGCTGCGCATGCAGCCAGGCGGCCGGATCGGCCGGGGCCGCCTCGTCAGGCCGCGCACCCAGGCCAAAACGATTCAGTGCGATGGCAGCCGGCGTTGCGCGGACCGCCGTGGGCGGTTGCCACGCACGCATGGCGGATGGAGAATGCCTTTCTTGCTGTGTCATGGCTTACCTCGTGCTCGCACCGGACTCCGGCGCGACCGGCCGCAATGGTCCATGCCGCTGCATGGCATCAACCATCTGCAGCCGTTCGGGTGGCGTCAACGTCGCGGCGAACGTTGCAACCGTCGTTTCGATGCGGGCGCGTAGCGCGATGTCCGCATTACGCGTACGCGCCAGTGCATCGCGCAGGGCATCCTGATCGAGATTGGGCGCGGACAGCAGTCCCGCTATCTGCAGACGGCCGTCACGTGCTGCCAATGCCAACGCACGGGTCTCCGGATCGCGACGCGTCGCTTTCAATGCCGCCGCGAATGCCGCCTGGCGCGCGGCGGGCAACTGATCTGCCGCATAGCGCAGGCCCCGCTGCTGCAACGCATCCAGCCGCGTCTGCTGCGCATGCCAGCGATACAACCCGCCGCCAGCCGCACCCAGCAAGAACACATTCAACACGATCGACGCCACGAGCCAGCGGCGTGACGCGGTGACAGCGCCTTTGATGACGGTCGATGAAGGCGCCCGTCTGGCCCTCCCGCGGACGCTGTCGGACGCCTCGGCGCCGTTCCACTCTTTCATTGCTCACTCCAGTCGGTCACGGAGCCTCCGAAAACCGTCCCGCGATACAGCGGTTCGGCGGCGTTTTGCATCCCGAGCCCATCGAGGGTCGTCAACGTCGCGGCATTGGCGGGAAACCAGATCGACGTCAGCATCGCGCCACTCGCCACCCCGGCAACCCCGACGAAAGCGACCAGACCGGCCATCACCGCAACGCGGGCGCGGCGCCATCCCTCGGCCAGCGTCCAATGCCGCAATGGCCCGGACGCGAACGTCGCCAGCACGTCTTGTACTTCCTGGGCGGTAATCGCAGGTACGGTGTCACGCGCCAGGAGCGCATCCAACGCCGACGCCGATGCCAATGCGCTGCGTGCGCCATCGGCATCCGATCCGGTTCCGTCCAGCAGGCGCTGTGCGGCACCCCGTTCGGCGGCCGGCCAGCGCGACGCGCAGCCGCCGTAAGCATCGGTCAGCGCCTCGAACCGCGCCAGCGACATGGGCGCGAGGGGAAAGCGGTCATCTTCCATGCCGGACCGCGCGTTCGAATTCGTCATGATCTTGTTGCCTCCCGATGTCTGAGCCCGATTGCTCCGGTCCCGTTCTCTTCGACTTCACAGACACCCCCGGCGCTTTCGGTTCGTCCAGCGTAGCCCGCAGTGTTCGGCGTGCACGAGCCAGCAGACTTTCCAGCGCTTCAACCGAAATACCCATGATCCGCGCCGCTTCCACATTGCCGCACTCCTGGTAATACTGCAGCACCAAGGCCTCGCGTTGCCGCGTCGGCAAGGCTTGTATCGCGGTACGAATGCGGGCCCGCTCGGCCTTCGCCGCGAGGACGTCCTCCGGGCGCGGTGCCGGATCGTCAGCATCGCGCCCTTGCAGCATCCCGTCGTCAGCGGCAGACCCATCTCGATGATCATCGAAACCGGGCTGTGCGCCGTAGACGGCCGGAGCCGGGTGATCGCTTCGGCGCAGGCGTCGCAGTCGGTCGTAACAGAGATTCAGCACGACACGATGCAGCCAGGTATCGAAGCGCGCAACGCCGGGCTGCCACTTGCCCGCCTCACGCCAGACACGCAGGAAAACCTCCTGCGCAACATCGTTCGCTTCATCGCGGTCGCCAAGCAGCCGGGTCGCGAGCGATAACAGCCGAGGCAGCTTCTTGGCGACGAGTTCACGAGCAGCGGGAGCCTCACGGCGTCCCACGCGTTGGATCAAGTCCCAATCCGGGTCGGCATCCGGTTCCGGGGCTGTCATGCGCGGCCTTCTCCCCCTGGTGCGCACGCGAGCGTACGCCGGCGTGTCCACATGCGTCGTTTATCTTCACATCACCGCGATGGCGGCGATACGCGCTTATCTTATTAAACGCCGGGGCAACGCCAATCCGTCGCGCTTTCTATTAATATTTTTTTCGCGACGTTGTCGGCAAAGGGCGGCCGTGCTCTCAGCCGCCCTGGGGTCATTGAACGCCGTCAGATGCGGAAGCGGTTGGCGCTGGACTGCAAGACCCGCGACTGGTCTGCCAGCGACAAGGCTGCCGCCGCGGTTTGTTCGACCAACGCAGCATTCTGTTGCGTCGACTAGTCCATTTGATTGACCGCCTGGTTGACCTGCTGAATGCCATCGGTCTGCTCGCGCGACGCCAGGCTGACGCTGTCGATGATGTGATGCACACGCGAAATGGAGGCGACGATCTCGGCCATCGTCTTGCCGGCCGTCTGCACCAGACCGGCGCCCGCTTCCACGCGGCCGTTGGCCGCATCGATCAGCGACTTGATTTCCTTCGCCGCATTCGCGGAACGTTGTGCCAATGTGCGTACCTCACTGGCAACCACGGCAAAACCCCGCCCCTGCTCGCCGGCCCGCGCCGCCTCGACCGCCGCATTCAGCGCCAGGATATTCGTCTGGAACGCAATCGACTCGATGACACTCGTGATCGATGCCATCTGTTGGGACTGTGCGCTGATCGCCGTCATCGTCTCGACGACCTGGTCCATCACGCCCCCGCCATTGCGAGCGATGGCGCTGGCCTGTTGCGCCACGTCGCTGGCCTCGGTCGCATTCGCATGGTTTTGCTTTACCGTTGCGGTCAGTTCTTCCATGCTTGCGGCCGTCTGCTCCAACGCGGCTGCCTGGGACTCGGTACGCCGTGACAGATCGGCGTTGCCTGAAGCAATTTGCTGCGTCGCCGTTGCCATTGCCTCACTGCTGGAGAGCATCGCTTGCAGCGTCTGTCGCAATCCGTCACGCATCTCGGCCAGACCGCGCATCATCTCGCCCATCTCATCACCGCGACGCGTGTCGATCGGCGTGCTCAGATCGCCACCGGCAATCCGGCGGCACGCTTGCAGGGCTTGCCCCAGCGGCACGCTGATCGCGCGCTGCACCCCGATGCCACACGCGATGGCGATTACCACGGCCACCGCCAGTAACCCAATCGAACCCAGGCTCACCCAATGCAACAGATCCTGGAAGGCGTTGTAGTCCTGCTCCCCTTGCTGAAGCAGGACATCATTCAGTTTGGTCAACGACTTGGTCAATGCCAGCGCCAGGTTCGGCGTCGTGTTCATCGTGATATTCTGCGCGCTTGCGGTATCGCCTGAGGCGATGCCATCCAAGGACGGCTCGATGCCCTCCGAGAGCAGCTTCAGAAAGTCGGCATTGACGGCGTCGGCAAGCCGCTGTTCCTCCTCCGATTTCGGCAAGGCCTGATAGCGGGCGTAGGCATTCTTTGACGTCGTCAGGTAGGCGCGTGCTTTTGTCACGAGTGCGCGGTTTTCATCCGAGCCCGATGCAAGGGGCCGTAACAACCCCCGATCGATCGTGACGCGCGTAATCGCCAAATTATATTTGAAGTCACCCAGCGCAATCGCGGCCGCCGTCTGCACGGAGTACGTCTGCTTCAATGCCGTGCTACCTGACCGTGTGGCGAACTGGCCTGTGCCGGCCACGGCGAACAGTAGCACCAAGAGGCAGCCAAAAGCCGCGAAAACACGGGACTTGATCGAGAGTTGCTGCAACATACGTGTTTACCCATAGGCGAGCCGACGCGCCCTATGCGCATCCGGTACGCACGTAAACGGCTGAATGAATAAAGACTTCAGTAAATTTACAATTCACGTTGGCTGATCAACGTATAAGAACAACTTGCCGGACAAATGATGCATAACGGTATTTTTTACCTGATACCGGCGCGTAAAAAAGCTTGTATGAATTGCCGCTGGAAAATCAAGAAGCCAAGGGTCAGCGGCGCGATCGTCAATAGCGTCCCGGCGCTGATAACCGAGATGTCGACGCCATTCTCAGGCGCGCCGAACAGGGACAGGCCGACAGTAACCGGGCGCGTTGCCGCCGAATTGGTCACGACCAAGGGCCAGAGGAAACTGTTCCAGTGTGATGATACGGATACCAATGCATAGGCGAGATAAGTCGGTCTGACGGCTGGCACATAGACACGCCACATCACGCCGAACCAGGAACACCCTTCTATACGCGCGGCCTCATCGAGTTCGCGCGGCACCTGTCGAAACGCCTGCCGAAGCAGAAAGATGCCGAAAGCGCTTGCCATATAGGGCAAGCTTGTTCCCAGGTAGGAATCAAACAAGCCCAGCCGGGACACCATCCGATAATTCTCCAGGATCAAGACCTCGGGCAAGACAAAAAGCTGAACCAGCACCAGACCAAACAGAATGTCTTTGAAAGGCAGATCCAATCGTGCGAAAGCAAAGCCCGCAAACGTGCAGATCACCAATTGTCCGCAGAGAATCGTCGTGCTTAAAACGACGGTATTGAAAAAATAGCGCGGCCACGGCGCCGCATGCCACGCCGTAATGACATTGGACCACGTCAACGGAGCACGCCAATCAAACGTGAGGGTTGCTTGCGCGGTATGAAATGCAGCCCACATGGCGAACAACAACGGTGCGATCCACACCACCGCGAGCACCCATGCACCCAAGGTGTCAAGAAACGTGGCAAACGCCATCCGCCAGGGGCGCGGCGGCGCGGGGTGGTTGTCCTGCGCGTCGGCGCGATAGGTTTGATCCGATTGCGTAATGCCCATTACTTCTCCAAGCGACGCGGCATGTGCGGTTGCAGCGCGGGTCGGATTGATCGACACCGGGGGCAATGGATTGGATGTCGGATGCGCGCCGTCAATCGATATCATTGATAGTGCGTCCGGCGTTCGGCGACGATGAATTGCACGATACCTACCACGGCCAATGCCCCAAGTACCAGCACTGTAATCGCGGCGGCCGTGGACTCATCGAAATAAGCAAACGCGTTTTCCCATATCCAATAAAGCAGGAGCTTCGATGCGTTGTCCGGCCCGCCTTTGGTCAAGATGAACAAATGGTCGATCAAGCTGATGGACTGAATGGTCGCATTGACCATGACGAACAGCGTGGTGGGCATCAATAGCGGCAAGGCGACCCGGCACGTGTAATACCACCGCCCCGCGCCCTCTATCACGGCAGCTTCCTTCAACTCCGGCGGAATACTCTGCAATGCGGCGAGGTAAAACAACATGAAAAAACCCGCTTCCTTCCACACGGTGACAGCCGTTACCGCCCACAGTGCCGTGCCGGGTTCTCCCAACCAATTAATCGACGGCGCGCCGAACCATGCGCCGATGCGATCGAACAACCCGAGGTCCGGCGTATAAAAGTAGAGCCACAAATTGGCCGCGGCGATCATGGGCAACAAAGTCGGGGTGAAATAGGCCAACCGCACGAATGCCCGCCCCGGCAACGCGGCGTTGGCCCAGAGCGCCATGCCCAATGCGATACCGGTGGAAGCCGGAATGGTGACCGCGGCATAGATCACGTTATTTCGCAGTACCTGATGAAACGTCGGGTCATCGAATAACGCGCGATAGTTTCCAAGTCCGACGAAGTGCGCCGGCCTGGCAGGTATGCCGACACGAAAGACACTGTCCCAGACCGTGGAAAGCGTTGGATAAAACGCAAACAACGTCAGGAGGATCAAGGCAGGCAATACAAAAATAAGTCCGACCCATCTTGATTCACGCCATGCGCGCATGCGCACGACGGAGGAAGCGGCAGCGTGAACGGACATCACCCGGTTTCTCGAAATATACGTGGCGTATGGGACGGACGCGCAAGGCGGAGCAACGGTGCGATGCGGCACCACTGCGACGACTTACCCTCCTTGACCCGCAAGAGGATGTGGCGGATGCGACTGGCGTGCCGCACGTCAGCGATAGCGCGCAAGAATACGGTCCGCGGTCGCCTGCGCCTTGTCTAGGGCCTGTTGCGGCGTGGTGGTGCCGGTGATCGCCGATTGCAGCGCATTGTTCAACGCTTCGCGAACACGGGCGGAGTCGTGGGTCGACAACTCTGGAACCGCCACTTTCAATTGATCGCGGGCGACCATCGCCTGCGGAAACGTGGCGCCGTATTCACGCAACGCTTGCGTCTGGTAGGCCGGCTCTGCGGTACCGACGTAGCCGGTCGCAATCGACCACCGCGCGGCTTGTTCGGGCGCCGTCATCCAGCGGATAAATGTCAGGGCCGCCTTCTGCTGATCCGCGTTTGCCCCCTTGAACAAATAGAAATTGCCACCGCCCGTCGGCGAGCCGGCACGCTTGTTCGCAGGCAACATCGCCACGCCGAAGTCAAACGTTGCATCATGTTTCACAGCCGTCAAATTACCGGTGGTGTGCCACATCATCGCCGTCTTGCCCTGCACAAAAGCCTGACGCAACGTGCTCCAATCGATGATTCCCTGCGGGCTGACCTTGGCGTCCTTGGCCAGCGACACCCAATACGCAAGGGCCTGCACCGCAGCGGGGCTATTGAACTTGACGTGCGTACCGTCTTCGCTCATCAGCGTCACACCGTTTTCGATGGCCAATGCCTGGAACATCCAATAGGGAAAACCGCCCGACGGGATCATCAGGCCGTAATGGTCTGCATTGGTCAGTTTTTTCGCATCGACCAGCATCTCGTCCCATGTCTTTGGCGGTTTGTCGGGATCGAGGCCCGCCGCCTTGAACATCGCTTTGTTGTAGTACATGACGATGGTCGAGCGTTGGAAGGGTACGCCCCAGACATGATTCGCGACGTTGCTATTTGCCAGTAATGCCGGATAAAACGTCTTGAGCCAGGCACCGTCGTCGCCCGCGGCCTGATCGAACGGCACAATCAGATCGTGGTCGATCAGGTCCCATGTGTCCAGCGCACCCAGGACGGCGAGTTGTCCGGATGACCCATCGCGGCTATGTGATGCGGAAACCGCACGCACCCGTGTCTGATCATAGTCACCGGCGTAGATGGCCTGAACCGCAATATCGGGATGTTGCTGCTGGAATCTGGCAATCAGCCCGTCCATGATCTTGGTTAACGGCCCCCCTACAGAGATGGGGTAATACATCGTCAACTTGGTTTCCGCATGCGCGGCTGCCCCCCATCCCATCGCCGCGATGCCCCACGCCAATGATAGAGCGGCGCGTCGGATGCGGCGACCGGTGGTTTCACGGCGCCTTGCGTGATGCGCTTTCATCGAAGTGACTTCCATCGGCGAACGCGGGTTAGCCGTCACGCCCTCGCCGTCACGGGACGCATGGCGTAGGACAGGCGGCAGAGCGGCCAGCAAGCGTGTGATCATGTTTTAAACCATGGTGGACAAAAACGGCGCGACGCGTACGGACGCATGGTTGGATGTTTGATCGTCATCCGACGCGACATCGAAGGGTTCCGACAGACTCAGAAGCGACATGCTAGGGCGGGGCACGCTTAGATCCATGCGCGATTGGTCAAACACCTCAAGGCGCTTTCCTGTATCGGCGTCAAATACATGACATGCGTTCTGGCGCCAGTCCAGGCCGACCACATCGCCAATCATCGGCATCGCCTGTAGCGCCCGCACGGCTGCACGAACGACCACGGGATGCCCGTCGCGTGTCTTCAAATAGATATAGGATTCGGCGCCCTGGAACTCGATGCCGGAAACCGTGGCGTTCAGCACGCGCTCGTTCGGCCGAGTGATATCGATGTGCTCGGGCCGGATGCCCACCTGAACACGCACGCCCTGCGATTGTCTCGGATCGATGCGTGCGTCCAGCCAGGGGCGTTGCGCGGAAGGCAGCCCCGCCTCAGGCAGGAGCACCATTGGGGGACTGCCAATAAAACCGGCGACAAATGCACTGGCGGGATAGTGGTACAGCGCGGTGGCCGAACCATACTGCTCCACGCGTCCCGCCTGCATCAGCACGATGCGGTCCGCCATTCCCATGGCTTCGCTCTGGTCGTGGGTGACATACAAGACAGTCATTCCCAGGCGTTGCTGCAGCTCACGAATCTCCATGCGGACCGCGTGCCGTAATTTGGCATCCAGGTTCGACAGTGGCTCGTCCATCAAGCAAAGGGGGTGATCCGCAACAATCGCGCGCGCCAAGGCGACGCGTTGCCGCTGCCCGCCGGATAATGCCGCCGGCTTGCGCTTCTCATAGCCGGTCAGCCCCGTGGCATTGAGCGCTGCCGCTACCCGGGCACGTCTTTCCTCACGGGGGACGCGCCGGACGCGTAATCCGAACGCCACGTTTTCCTCGACACTCAAGTGCGGAAACAGCGCGTATGACTGAAAGACCATCGACAACTGGCGCTCTGACGGACCGACGCCGTCCATGTCGCGTCCGTCGATCAAGATGTCGCCGGAATCCGGCTGATCAAGACCGGCAATCAGACGAAGCAAGGTGGATTTGCCGCAACCGGACGGCCCCAGCAGGGCAATGAACTGACCGCTGACCACATCGAGATCAATGCCACGCAGGACTGGATGCGGCGCATTACCCTGCTTCGCCGGCCAAGTCTTATGGATGCCGCGAAGGGAAAGCGCATAGTTCAGTTGCACAAAAAACTCCGCCTCGATTCTTCTAAACGCAATAATCCGCCCGTATATGATCGACGACCGCGCTATCGACGCCATCACGGCAAGGTTCGTAAACACGTGTTAAAGCGATTCATACTTACAGACCGCCGCCAATTGACTTATCGAATCGTTTCTTGCGTCGCGACGGGAACTTGCAGCGATAACACCCATGCGCATCACAATAACGCCCGACAATGACATTCGAGTGACGGTCGTGCGATGCAAGAATGAATTTAAGGCAATCGCCGCAGGCCTTAGCAGTTCGGGTGAAAGCGCGTATATCCGATCCGGCGTAGTTCGAAAACGAGTTCAGGCGTAACAAACTACATCGGTTAGTACGTGCCTTTCATTTCCTTTCAATTGACGGGTATTACCGAGAACGCCGGTAAAAAGTACTGCTCATCGTAGCGAAGAATTCAAATTGCCAGATGCTGGATGAACGGTTAGTGTTTCGTTAATCCAGCTCCTGATGCTTTTTTATTGAGCAAACTTAGCAGGTGGCTTACCTGCCACCGACCATGACCAAATCGTTAAATAGTCGGCAATGAAAAGAATCACTTTCGCCGTATATTCACGCACATGCCTATTCTTTAATTATGATGCAATACCCTGATCAAATTGGATAGCGGATCGCCCGGGCCTATGTCTTCCGATACCAGCACACTTACAAGAACGCACGGAAGATTCAGCCATCACCCTTGCATCATTGATCAATCGCTCCAAGACCGTATGCACCGTTGTCGTAAGTGTCGATTATGACTCTGTTTTATAGAAAACATGTTTGCCTTTGTTGCTTCTAAAAAGCTTTGCTTTTCACTTTGCAATATCGCAGTTACATTTCGTCAAAAATCCAAGGTATTACGTCATTATTGCCGATGTCCGATTTTATTAAAATCATGCATTTCTGTAAATTACAATTGCCGTACAATAACATTTTTGTATTGCTTAGGCAAATTTCTCGACGCTTTTAGGCTAGATTAAGAGACTGGCGCGACTACATTACGTTACACACTGCGCTGCTCATTCATGTATCCTTCATTGAACCAAACGATTATTTTTATTGATCCATGAATAGTATAGATCTCGCAAAACTGCTTGAGCAGCGTGAAGAGCTTGACCAGCAAATCGACCGCGTGCGTAAAGATGCGAAGTTAACCGCAATCATGGAAGTCAAGAAATTGATTGGATTGTATAACCTGACATTACAGGACCTTGGACTGACTAAGCGGAACGGCGAAACGGCGACCAAAGGTCGCGGCGCCCCACGCGGTCCGGTTGCACCCCGCTTTCGCGATCCTGAAAGCGGGGCGACCTGGTCCGGACGCGGGAAAGCGCCCCGTTGGATTGCTGGTAAAGACCGCAATGCGTTCCTGATCTGAGATATCGCGTTTGGTTCGGTGTTTTCGCTTCAATTGGCGCGCTTATCCCTATCTCTATCGCTCCAGAAAACCAGCTGACCCTCATCCTCGCTTTACGGCTCCTATACGGTTATCTGTAAGCGATCCGTGAAGGACGTCCGCGTCACTCCGCAGCGGATTCCGGCATAGGTTTCCCTAGAGCCCACGGCAACAGCGCCTCATATTCAGCGACGCACGACGCAGTAGGCAGCGCTCGGAACAGCGATGCCAGATAGGCGTGCACGTCGACGCGATTCGCTTTACACGTCTCGATGAGCGAGTAGAGGTTGGCACTTGCCTGGGCACCCGCAACCGTATCGCTGAACAACCAGGCCTTGCGCCCGATCGCAACGGGGCGTTCATTGTGCACCTCCTTCTGAAACCTGGATAAACATTGGGATCTGGCCTTCGACATCGTTGCGACACGGGCGATACTTGCGCGCCAGTGCTGCGGTAACCGCTTCG
>Ga0308167_1001076_pt1 | contig 35901 bp, 36 predicted proteins | sample PhyCR1_2_FD_202138 | JGI IMG/M metagenome (GOLD analysis project Ga0308167, IMG submission 202138) | Phyllosphere microbial communities from UC Gill Tract Community Farm, Albany, California, United States - DLSLRC.R1 | ecosystem: Host-associated > Plants > Phyllosphere > Unclassified | place... | reverse complement strand
CCGCTCAGGCCGAAAAGTATCAGGAGAAGATCGATTCCCTTCAAGAGGCGCTGACCGAAGCCGAGTTGAAAGGACTAAAAGCCCTGAGCATGGCGCAACAGACCAAGCGGGGCCACGTTTACGTTATATCTAACATCGGCTCTTTTGGTGAGAATGTCTTTAAAATTGGCATGACACGCCGCCTTGACCCTCAAGACCGCGTTGACGAGCTGGGTAGTGCATCGGTGCCGTTCCTATTTGATATCCATGCCATGATCCACAGTGAAGATGCACCGGCAATGGAATATGCCCTGCACCAGCATTTCGCTGAAAATCGCACTAACCTCATCAACAGACGCAAAGAATTCTTTAACGTGAGTCTGGAAGATATTAAAGCAGCCGTATTTGATGTGGCGGGTGATGATGTAGACTTCATTGAGACGGCGACCGCACAGCACTATCATGAGACGGTGGCAATGCGGAAACAAAAGGCTGACGCTCTTGCGATGCCGGTTGAAGTCGAGAAGAAACAGCCACGCTTTGCAGAAGCTATTTAATACCCGGTACGAAAAAGACTGCCTAAAAGGCAGTTTTTTTTCGTTTAGCTAGTAACGAAGAGGAAAGGCCTGTAAGCATTCTGGTAAAACAAGCCATTAATTTTTAGAATTCCTCCGGCGTACTTTTTATGGCTTTTAGAAGCCCTCACTGAAAACACTCGGTTCAGCGAGTTAGAACTTAATAGCTAACTGGCTGGTATCTGCAATGTCCGCTGCTGGCACAAAGCGGACGTGCACTGTAACAGTAGCTCACGAGCGAGCATCAGCGCCTTCCATTGCCGCGTTTACTCTGAGAATGGTCTGCCGTGTAGGGTTGAATTCGCGGGCGTTCGAACGGATGCTTTTCCTTTCACTAAGCCGCAGCAAGACCTCTTTCTTTTGTTCGTAATCCGGCGCAGGCGGACGACCGAAACGCTGCCCCGATGCCTTAGTACGCGCGTTATTCTCTTATCGTGAACTCAACTATTGTCCCTGGAAAAAGAACCTCTGACTGCGCCAGGTGATACTCCCGTGGTGCGTTTGAAGGCGCGGCTGAAAGCCGCCAGTGAGCCATACCCCATGTTGGCAGCCACGACCTCAACGGGTGTATGTTCACGACGGAGGCAATGCATGGCTAAGCGCATTCTGAGGTCAGTAAGATATCTAAGCGGTGAAGTGCCCGTTGCTGCCAGAAAATGCTGACTGAAACCTGAGCGTGACTGGCCAGCCTCCTTAGCAAGTTCAGCGGTAGTCCAGTTTTTTCCCGGATTTTTGTGCATCATAAAAATAGCACGGCTGAGTCGGGGATCGTTCATGGCTCCTACCCATCCCGTTGCGTCGTCACACCCGCCAGCCACCCATCCGCGAACGATAAGAGCCGCTACAACCTCAGCCAGCCGTGCAAGTATTCCGGCACTCCCGGCCTGTTCACTCATTGTTTCGCGTTCCATGGCATCAAGCATTGGCTGGAGCTCAGGGGACTTTTCCGGCAGCATACTGACCAGCAAAAGCTCTGGCATCGCAGACATCAGGGGCTGCATCCCACCAAGATCGAAATCCATACAGCAGCTGAACATCACCGGTTTTGTATCCTCTGCGACTAAAGCATCTTTGTCGGGTTTGTTTGCCGGATCAAAATACAGCACCCTGCACCTGGCAATGTCAGAGGATTCAAACACGGCATGTGGCCCTCCATGAGGGAGCAGAACAGCATCACCGGTGTCTAGCTTATAGATCTCGCCCCCCGGGCTGCTCAACCAGACAGGGCCGTAGCCTACAAAATGGAACTGTCCTCTTCCGGTGACGTTGGTAAAACCTATTCCTTTAGACTCAGGGACATTAATTTTGCTGAACTGCACGCCCTTAAGGTGCATGTCATGGAGTAACTGGCTGATTAATTCACTTGAGCGACCATTCTGAGAAGTTGCCATTTATCTTTTTTGGACGATTAATCAAATTATATGGACAACATATCATAGTATGTCCAATACCGGCGTCCTACACTTCGTTTTTAACTTAACGGAGTGAATAAATGAACAAACCTTACCGATTCAGGACGTGGGGAACTGCCTTACTAATTCTACTGCTGACAACGCTATCTTCACTGGCCAGCGCCAGTGAAAAACACTATTCGGTCACCGCGCCCGATGGCGTAAAAATCGCCGTGCAGGAATCGGGTAATCCAACCGGACCTGCCATTATTTTTATTCACGGATTATTAGGCAGTCGTCTCAACTGGGAAAAACAGTTCAATAGCCCTGAACTGCAGAACTACCGAATGATCACTTATGATCTGCGTGGGCACGGGATGTCAGGTAAACCAGAAGATGCCGAGGCTTACAGGAATGGACGTCACTATGCTGACGATTTGGCTGCCGTCCTCAAATTAACGGGAGCCCGTCGTCCGGTACTGGTTGGCTGGTCACTGGGTGGCGTTGTCATGTCAAACTATCTCGCAGCTTATGGCGACGCAGGTATCAGTGGTGTCATGTACGTGGATGGAGTGATTGAGCTGAACGCAGCACTGATTACACCGCATCCGGAGGTCTATGCAGGTCTGGCCTCTGACGACGTCCGTACGCATCTTGAAGCCGAGAGGGCTTTCCTGAGTTTATGTTTCCATACTCAGCCTGACGCTGTGACCCGTGAGTTATTGCTTTCCAGTGCCGCTATGGCTTCCTGGGTTATGACACGCACAACGCCATCAATGACCGTCGCTGCTGCTGAAGGTTTGCCTAAGGCGAGAGTTCCCGTTTTGATGATTTATGGCGGCAAGGATCAACTTGTGAAGGTACAACCGAGCATCGCCCGCGCACGCGAACTTAATGACCACGTCCAGACGAAACTTTATGCAAACTCCGGACATGCTCCATTTCTGGAAGAAGCGCCACGCTTTAATCGCGATTTGTCAGCGTTCATGACGTCTGCAGCGGTAAATGGAGACGCTCAGTGATAAGCACAACATTTGTATTACTGCACAGTGGCTGAGGCTATTCACGCGTCGCCCGAATTAAGCGCGCAACAGGGCACGACGTATTCATACCCACTTTAACAGGATCGGGGGAGCGCTCACATCTGGCTTCACCCGCCATAAATAGATCCACTCCTATAAGGGATGTGCTTAACGTTATTGCTTTTGAAGGATTAGGTGACCTCGTACTGGTTGATCATTCGTATGGAGGACTCATTATCACGGCGGTGGCGGATGCCATTCCCGACAAATCAGATCCCTGGTTTACCTTGATGCATTTATTGGTGAGCACGGTAAATCCCTATTTAACATGGACTCCCCCTCTGCTACCAGGCTGGCAGAGAATATCACTGCAACCCAGGTGAAGCTGACGCAAAGGGTATTAACGAAGATCGAAAGCGCAACGGCCTTATTTCAGTTGAGGGCGAACGCTGGGCTCCGTAGATGATAGATTGGGTCAACCAGGATACGCCAATCAACAATGCAGATAAGAAAACTCAGTGAGTAATCCGCGGATTCAGACTCATTATTTCCATCTTTGACTAAGCGTTTTACTCCCTCAAATCGTCATTCGACAGCATGGCCACCGACGCATTTCTCAAATCACGCCGGAATACCTTTCGGCGCTGGCGTGAAATCAGTTCACATCGATTAAGGCAAACATTCGTGTCCGCTTCCGGCACAGAGCGAACACTTATCCGGCGTAGCTGTCAGGTAAGCCGCATTCTGGTGCGCTTCTCTTCATGACATATTTGCTGGTACTTTTTCCGCCGTATCCAAACGGGCCTGGAGAGCAGGCCGGCAGCCTGCCAGACGACAGGCTGCATGAGAAATCAGGGAATAAGTTTGCTGCTTCGCATCGCGTCCAGATGTTCAATCAACACTTCATCAGAGCGCTTGATCATGGCGTCAAACCCTGCCTGACGTGCTTTGGTGACGTCAAAGATGGCATCTTTCTTAACATGGAAGATAAAGTCACCAAATCCACCTAACGCCAGTTTGTCGATATCTCGCTCCTGCAGTTGCGCCTTGTCGGCGATGGATGACCAGAGAGGCTTAATCGCGCTGAGACGTTCGCTAAGCGAAACAGGCTGCGCCTCGCCAACCGGAACGCCAAACCAGTCAGCCAGTTTCGGCCAGACGTGACACCAGCGAAACACGTCGCCATTGGTGATATTGAACGCGCCGAATCTGGCATTTTCGGCAGCCCAGACAGCGCTTTCACCGAGAATGCGGCTGTCAGTGATGTTCACCAGGGTATTGCGATAAGCGTCATCCGGGCCGGGAAAATGCAGGGCGGTTGCCGTTTCGCGGCAGATTGTACCGTACACGCCGATTAAATTTCCCAGGTTCATCGGCGATCCGAATGAGTGACCGATGACAATATCCGGGCGCAGTGCAGTCCAGCCGATGCCTTCATCGCCAATCTTTCTCGCATAGTCCTCATGCCGGAAATAGAGGTTCGGCGGAAAATGACGGCTGTCCTCTTCCCGCGCCGGGGTGCGGTAAACGCCCAGATGGGCACCATAAACCTTTCCGCCCTGAATAAAGATAATATGTCTCAGCGAATTGCCTGACGAGCGTACCGCGCCGATCAGATTTTCAAACATCAGCGCATTGATATCCGCCTCCACGCCTGGATTGGGATCCTGGCGCAATGCCGCATAAAAAATGTGCGTCACCGTTTCAAACGCTTCCCGGTGTTGATTAAGATTTTCGGAAGAGGTCAGGTCAGCGCTGATATGAGGAGAAGGGTGAGGGCTGTGCGGCGAACGCCCAAGGGTAGTGATTTGCCAGCCCGCGTTTTGGAAGGAATCATGAGTGGCAAAGCCAACTACGCCGGCAGCACCGACCAGCAATACGTGCTTATCATTCATACGTTTCTCCGTTTTGTTTCATATAACCCGTTTTAGCAGCAACATACAGAGGGTATTACCACTGACAGCAAACCGAGTCGTTGCTGTACGCCGTTATTAAAAAGTGATCGATATAACATAATGAGTCAAACGACGATCGGCAGGCGAAGCGTCCCCTGTGCACCGCACAGAATTTTTTAACCCGCCGCAGATGTTTGCCCAAAGCGTCAATACAGGTCGCTGTGAAAAAGCAGTTGCAACAGCTTCATCCGGCAGCAACGAGCGTGAAGCGAACATGCTGTCGCCCTGCATATAACTAAATTTGGCAAATATGATGGGTTTATGAGGTGGCGATAGGGTGGCCCATTATCCGGGTAACGATAACTTTCGGAAAATGAACCCTGCCTCTCTGGGATGAATAGGGTTAACGAACCATCTTATGGGATTGTAAAATCCCGTATGAAATTAAAAATCTGTTCGGGATTGCCGTTTTGTTAAGGCTGCACTGCAGCCAATTAAAGAGAGGGAGACTGAATATGCGTATTCGCCTGGCCACTGAAAACGATGCTATATCCCTGATTACTATCGACTCTGTTGCCACGCACCAGCCAAAACGCGCGGCGCAAATCCGCAGCTGGTGTGCCCAGTCTGTCTGTTATATTGCCGAACAGCAGGGGATAGCGATGGGATATGGCGTGCTGAACTATCATTTCTTCGGCTGCGGCTTTATTGAAATGCTGATGGTAGGGGAACACTACCGCCGCAGGGGGATCGGTCTGGCGTTGATTGCAGCGTTGAGGTCCCGCTGCCAGCACCCGAAGCTGTTCACCTCCACCAATCGTTCTAACCTGCCAATGCAACGTCTGCTGTTGAACGCCGGATTTATCGCCAGCGGTCAGGTCGACAATCTCGATGACGGGGACCCGGAAGCGATATTTTTTATTCCAGCCTTAACGTAGCGCAGAGAGAAGGAGACACAGACACCCATATCCAGGGTGCCAGGCTAAGCGAGTCCAGGGTTTTAGCGACCGCTGTATCTACCGGGAAGTGCCTTTCTGAGAAGGTTCTGGCAGTGAATCAGGCAAAAACTGGCCGGGTTTAAGACAAATCATCTCTTTGATAAATCGGGCCTTTACCTTCAGGCTGCGTCTGAGATTGTTGCCGAGAATTGATAACTGTTTCACGCAAATATTCCCGCAACGCTACCGGCTGCTGCCGCCCGGCTTGATGCGGCATCATCCTGATCTTTTCCCGGCTGCCTTTGACCGTCATCCCCGGCCAGCATTCCTCAACGTATCCGATAAGAAACCTCCCGATTGCCGTGCTGTCGATCGCGTTATCAATCATGGCAGCTAAGCTTAGTTGACACTTACCCGGTCGGGCAGCCACACCTTTCCGGCCGCAAGCAGGAGAAGATCATGAAAGCAGTTATTTACAACGGTCCCTATGATGTAAAAGTTAAAGACGTGCCGGATGCAAAAATTGTTCGCCCCACCGATGTGCTTGTCCGCATTACCACCACCAATATTTGTGGATCGGATTTGCACATGTACGAGGGTCGGACCAGCTTTGAGCAGGGACGTATTTTGGGGCACGAAAACCTGGGTGAGGTGGTTGAAATTGGCTCAGGAGTGGAGCGTGTTAAGGTCGGTGACTATGTCTGTCTGCCATTTAATGTCGGATGCGGTTTTTGCGAGAATTGTGAAAAAGGTCTGACCGGTTTTTGCCTCACCACCAATCCCGGTAATGTGGGCGCGGCCTATGGTTTTGCTGAAATGGGCTCCTGGGAGGGTGGTCAGGCGGAACTGCTTCGGGTCCCCTTTGCAGACTTTAACTGCCTGGTGCTTCCGCCTGACGCAGTAGAAAAAGAAGATGATTATGTGATGCTCTCTGACATTTTCCCTACCGGCTGGCATGCGACAGAACTCGCCGGATTAAAGCCTGGTGAAAGCGTAGCCATTTACGGCGCGGGGCCGGTGGGTCTGATGGCCGCACACTCAGCCATGATAAAAGGCGCTTCACAGGTATTTGTGGTGGATACACACCAGGACCGTTTAGCGCTGGCAGAGAAAATGGGGGCGACGGGCATCAATGCGACCGGCGATGAAGCCGTGCAGAGAATTCTCGACTTAACTGACGGACGCGGCACTGACTGTGGCTGTGAATGTGTGGGCTATCAGTGCTGTAACAAACATGGCCATGAAGACAATTCAGTCACCATGAACAGCCTCGTTGCATCAACCAAAGCAACCGGGGGAATTGGTGTGGTTGGCGTGTTTATCCCGCAGGATCCGGGAGCTGCATCAGACCTTGCCAAAGAAGGTAAGATGCCGTTTGATTTCGGCAGTTTCTGGTTTAAAGGACAGTCAATCCGCACCGGCCAGGCGAACGTCAAAGCCTATAATCGTCAGTTAGCCCGTTTAATTCATCAGGGTAAAGCCAGCCCGGGCGACATAATCTCACACCGTCTTTCGCTTGCTGAGGCGCCTGAGGGATATAAGCACTTTGACGATCGCGATGAGGGATGGACCAAGGTTATCCTTAAGCCTTAACTGACGCTGATCGGTAGGAAAAAATAGAATCTGAACAATGTAGAAATGTCGACGGGATACCATTGCGTATCCTGTCATAATATTTATCTTCTGCCGCCAGGCTCGCCCCCGTATCTATTGTGATGTTTAATGACGCATTATGAATATTATCTGGCCCTTTGAGTAGCACCCGATCTTCTTAAGGCATCAACGAAATAAACGCTATTCATGTAATAACGATTAGAGTGGGTGAGAATGAAGTGCGATATTATAATATTTCTATGTAACATCAGGTCGGGATAGATCCAGAATCAAAGCCACCTGCGTATTACAGGTGGCTTTTAAACGATTCTGAGCCGCATTTTTATCTTAAGCTGGTTTTGAAAAACTGTTCAAACCGGGCAAAAGGGATCTTACCGGCAGCGTTGTCATATAAGTCCACATGGTTTGCGCCGGGGACGATTACAAGCTCTTTCTCAGTGCTGCCAACCGCTTTATAGGCATCTTCTGCAAAATAGCGTGAGTGCGCCTTTTCACCTGTAACAATCAACACAGGAATGGTGATTTCATTTGCGTAGCTAAGCAGCGGCATGTTCATAAATGACAAGGGCATCGTTGCATTCCATGCGCCATTAGAGTTAACAGAACGCTCATGGAAGCCGCGCGGCATTCTGTAATAATCAAAGAACTCTTTCAGCACCGGGTGTGGATTCGCGGGTAATGTTTCCGGCAGAATTCGCTCAGAAGCGCTTACGCTGCCATTCTTATCCACATTAATATCGTGACTACCGCGGGCGATAGTTCCGCTTTCAGCATCTTTCCAGCGCTGCTCGTTCAGGTACTGTAATACGGCACGGCGATCGGCGGTTGAATAACGGTCTTTGCCATCTCCAACGCCATGTCCCATCGCCCGGCTCATGTCGTACATCACGCTGGTCGCAACTGCTTTTACGCGTGTATCCATCGCCGCCGCATTAAGTGCCATGCCTCCCCAGCCGCAAATACCGAGTAATCCAATACGATGGCGATCCACTTCTTTTTGTAGTCCAAGGAAATCAACCGCCGCGCTAAAGTCCTCGGTATTGATATCCGGAGAGGCGACATTACGCGGATAGCCGCCACTTTCACCCGTGTAAGAAGGATCGAATGCCAGCGTAACAAATCCCTGTTCGGCCAGGGTCTGTGCATACAGGCCGCTTGATTGCTCTTTGACCGCACCGAAAGGACCACTTAATGCAATCGCAGCCAGTTTACGTTCGCCCCGATTTTTGGGGATGTAAAGATCTCCTACTAATGTGATCCCATAACGGTTCTGAAAACCACCTTGCGATGATCAACCTTATCGCTCTCTGCAAAGGTTTTATCCCATTTTTCTACCATTGAAACAGGCGAGTTCGGATTAGATGTATCAGCATAACTCATTGTTGTAACTCCACTTAGTGATGCGCATAGCAGCATGGCGGGTAGCGCGGCTGTCAGCTTTCTGGTGAAAACATTCATTTAAATTCCCCTGAAAATGAAAATTGAGGTACAGGTTTCATTCGGACAGTACTGCTGTGCTTTGATGCAATGCGCTCATTATAGGTAGCAAAAATAGTGCTGATTAGAGGGGGAAAATTGCTAAGATTAATAGCATATTGTTATAAATGAAGGGCTGCATCAGTCTTCCTTTGCGGCCAGATATTCTGAGGATGCGCAGATGGCGAAACGGGAAAACTATAATGAGCTCTACTTGTTTATGCAGGTGGTGCGGGAGGGCAGTTTCACTGCAGCTGCACAACGTCTTGGACTTGCACAATCAGGCGTTAGTCGTTCTGTCCGTGAACTTGAAGAAAGGCTGGGTATACAGCTTCTGGTTCGCACTACGCGCAGGCTGTCGTTAACACAGGCAGGTGAGCAACTGTATCAGACAGCAGAATCTGGATTTGATGCTTTAGATACGGGGCTTGCCACGCTGGCGTATTACCGCAATACCCCGTCCGGTACGGTACGCATCAATGCCAGCCAGCATGCCATTGATAAAATTCTTTTACCGAAGCTGGCGCTATTTAAGCAACGTTATCCTGATATCAGGCTTGAACTCATCAGTGAAAGCCGGTTCGTCGATATTATCGCTGAGCGATTTGATGCTGGCGTGCGGCTGGGGCCGGAGGTAGGACAGGGTATGGTCGCGGTGCGTATTACACCTGACATGGAGATGGTTGTTGTAGGTACGCCCGAGCATTTTCGTCGCTATGGCTTTCCACAAACACCGGCTGACTTAGTGATTCATCCTTGTATCGCCTACCAGTTTGCCGATGGAAGCCTTTATCAGTGGGAACTCCTTCAGGACGGTAAAAAAATAACGCACCGACCGCAAGGTCAGTGGGCCTTTTCCGACAGCTACATGGAAGCAAAAGCAGCCAGACTGGGGCTGGGGCTGGCTTATGTCCCGGAGGAACTGGTCGCTGATGATTTAGAGCAAGGCAATCTTATCAGGGCGTTGCCACGTTACAGCCAGCGCCTGGAAGGTTCATTCCTGTATTATCCTCACCGCAATGTGTCGCCGGCACTGAGAGTCGTCATTGATATACTAAAAATCTGATGTTTAGCTAATTATATTCGTCGTTGTTCGGCTCTTTGTTATCGGAATAACGTCCGCTGCTGACACAAAGCGGACGGTCATGGGGGCACTGTCGATTTAATCAAAACGCTTTGCAGCCATCAGAAGTCGTGTCCGGTAATAAGCGATTGATAGCCTTACTGTGGCGATTCAGCAAGTAATGCGGCCTGTACTGCCGGACGGGCGCTGATCATATCCCGGTATGCCGACAACGCAGGCCAGCGATGCAGCTCGATCGAGAAAAACTGACTCCAGCCCAGCACCGTGAAAAGATAGGCATCAGCAACGCTGAAAGTTGGCCCGGTCAGATAAGTTTTTTCGTTGAGAGTCACCTGCAGGAAATCGAACTGCCGGAATAGCTTCTCACGAAAAATCGCTCTGACGTTTTCGGGCAGCGTGGAATTGAACAACGGTGCCGATCCAGCATGTATCTCACTGGTGATAAAGTTAAGCCATTCCTGCAGGCGCACCCGAGCCCAACTGTTCGCTGGCGGAGCCAGACCCTTTTCCGGTTTACTGTCAGCGAGGTACTGCACAATGGCCGGACCTTCAGTGAGTATCTGCCCATCATCCAGTTCAAGTGCAGCGACATAACCTTTAGGGTTAATGGTGCGGAAGTCACGACCGTCAGCGGTGAGCTTATTTTTGTTGTCTACTTTAATCAGTTCAAACTCAAGCTCCAGTTCGCGCAGCACAATGTGCGGTGATAACGAACAGGTATTCGGGGCGTAATAGAGTTTCATTGTATCTCCGCTTAAATTGAAAACCGTCGCGCAACATCCTGCGCGGTGCTGAACTCACTGTATTTGACGCTGTCCGCACTGTAAAATTAATGCTTCAATGATCAACTATTAGCTGGGCTACTGATAATCATGATGAATCTACTACACTGGCGCTTACTGGTTGCCGTGGCGGATGCCCGCAACATCTCGCGTGCCGCAGAGGAGACAGGGATGACGCAGTCCGGTGCCAGCCAGGCTATCGCCCAGCTGGAGGCTTCACTTGGTTTTCCGGTCTTTACGCGTGAACGCCGAAATATCGGTGTCACCGCGCTGGGTGAGCAGGTTATCGAACAGGCGAGAAACATGCTGTCGGGGCTGAATGCCATCCGTGTGCTGGCTGACCAGAGCCGCGGGTTAACTGGCGGGCGCATTCGCCTGGCCAGTTTTCCATCAGTGACTTCCACCTTGTTGCCCGGACTGCTGCGTGACTTTAAGCGCCAGCATCCCGGTATTGACGTGATCGTTCTGGAAGGCTCGGACGAGGAAGTTGAGGCGTGGCTTGCAGCAGACATGGTGGAGCTGGGGGTGGTAATGAACCCTGACCGGGGGCGTGCAGATAGTGTATTAGGGCAGGATGCCTGGGTAGCGGTAATGCAGGCCAGTAACCTGCTGGCTCGTCATGCCAGGACTGATGGCATAACGCTTGCGGCGCTGGCAGACCAGCCTTTTATTCTGGCCACAGGCGGATGTGCAGTTAATGGAAAAAGCCTGATGGAAAAGGCGGGTTTGCAGCTATCTGACATCCGCGTGACGGTACGCGACTGGATCAGCGCCTGTAAGCTGGTCGCGGAGGGCATGGGGGTCGCTCTTGTACCTGAATCAGCCCTGCCTGGCGAATTGCGCAACCTGTGCGTAGTACCGCTGACACCGCCGATACACCGTGAGTTCGGGCTGGTTTGTTCGCCATCCGGAAAGTCTTCGGGTGCGACACAGGCACTGCTTAAAGGACTACGGAAAGGCGCATAAGTTGCTCACCGTATCCCCTTGCACTGCGCCAGAAAGTTAACCGGATACGGAGTTGATTGTAGCGTTCAATAAATGTTGCCTTTTAATAGTGCAATATCAAATGTACGCAGCATCTGCCTTTGAACGTCTGGCAGAATGGACGTTATACCTGATGCCCGGAGACAGGCATAAAAAAAACCGCCATGCGGCAGCGCGCCTGAATTTACTCACTTTTATCGGGGAGCTTTGCAAAAGAGCCGCCGTGGAGAGTGGCATCAATGGCATTGCGACAGCAATTAAAGACCAGCAGCGCGACCGAGCGCTCGAAGCAGAGAATGTAAAAACCAATGTCCGCTAAGAGCGAAGAGCAGACCTTTAAAAACAATATTTAATGGATTGATTGTAGGGAGCTAAATGATTAGCATCTGCTCTTTCGGACAAAGAAAATGACTGTTAACGATTCCCTCTTCGCATTCTCTCTCGCAGCACTGTTACTTACCCTGACTCCCGGTCTTGATACGGCACTTATTCTGCGCACCGCTTGTGCTGAGGGCGGTAAAAAGGCTTTTCACGCTGCGCTTGGCATTGATGCTGGCTGTTTTGTATGGGGCGCGCTGGTTGCGTTAGGTCTTGGTGCTCTTCTGGCGGTTTCAGAGATGGCTTACACTGTGCTCAAAGTTTGTGGCGCGGTCTACCTGAGCTGGCTGGGCTTACAACTGCTGATACGTCCTCGATCATCTTTCAGTGATGGTGATGACAACAACGTTTCTCAGGGGAACTGGTTTATCAGAGGAATGCTGGGGAATGTGCTCAATCCCAAAATGGGCATTTTTTATGTCTCTTTTTTGCCGCAGTTCGTACCTGCCGGTCACTCACCTTTAATATGGACTTTTATCCTGGTCAGCATCCACGTAGCGATTGGGACTATATGGTCAGTCACTCTCATTTTATCCACGCATTTTGCATCAGCCGTACTGAAGAAAAGTCGCGTTGTCCGGGTGATGGACAGAGCAACAGGGGGCTTATTTTTATGCTTCGCGGCTAAACTTGCTATTAGCACGAGATAGCCTTGGGCTGGCTGGCAACGTCCGCTTCTGGCACAAATCAGACATTCTGACGGCGGCTGTTTTATACAGCGCGGGGAAGCGTTTCTTCCCCGCGTTTGACAGCAATAACACCCGCCGCGCTGCAGGATTATTACTGTTGTTTGCTGTTGCCCAGCACTTTGTTAATTGCTTCGGTGCCACATTGATCGTCGGACTCTGCGCCGCCAGTGCCCGCCATGCCGATAGCCCCGATCCACTGGCCGTGATATTGCACCGGTACGCCGCCGCCCAGCAGTAATAGCTCATTAACCGTGTTCAGGTTGGCGCTTTCCGGTGATGATTGCGCCTTGATGGTCAGTTGTCTGGTGGGGGTTTTGGTGGAGAGCGCTGTGAACGCTTTACGCCAGGCCGCCTGGGTATTGTGAGGTCCCACGTTATCATCCCGCATCAGCGTCACCAGATTTCCGCCCCGATCCACCACCGCCACTACGCCCTGACGATTCATGCTATGGCAGGCAGACAAGGCCTCGGTTGCCAGCTGATTGCTCAGCGCCTGGGTCATGTCATAAACGGTGGCGGGCTCAGCAGCGAGCGCCACGGCAGGTCCGGTTGTCAGCATCACTGCCAGCAGTAAACGTTTCATTTATTTCAGCTCCCGCGATAGGTGGAATAACCGTACTGGCTGAGCAGTAACGGAATGTGATAGGTGGTCGTGGTATTGGTGATATGGAATTCCACCGGGATTTCCGGGAAGAAGCTCTGCTGTTGATGTGCCGTAAAATAGTGACCGGTTTTAAAAATCACCCGATAGTCACCCGCTTCAAACGGCTTTGCTGGCCAAAGGGCATCAATACGACCCTGCTGGTTGGTGTTGGCGGTGTTCAGCACTTTCCAGCTTTCTCCCTGTTTCTGTTCAAGCATCACCTCAACCTCTGCGGCCGGAAGCCCGGTTTGCTGGTTCAGCACATGAACGCTCAGCGGATTTTTACTGGCAGCGAAGGTGACTGCGGGAACGGCAAGCAGCGTGGCGAGCGCCAGGGCAGTGAGACTCTTTTTCATTTTTTTAATACTCCGGTGTTAATCGTGCTGCTGTTATACCGGTACGGTGGTTCCTTCTGCCTGTCAGAAAGATGACCATATTGTCATCTGGCGCTGAAACGTTGGGGCGGTGATAAATTTCATGGCAAACTGCGCCGATGAAACTATTACTGATCGAAGATAACCTGAAGGCCAGCGCCTGGGTGCGTAAGGGGCTGGAGGAAGCGGGCTATATCGTGGATTACGCCGCAGACGGGCGGGATGGCCTGCATCTTGGGCTGTCGCATCCCTATAGCCTGGTAATACTGGATATTATGCTGCCGGGAATGGATGGGTGGCAGGTACTGAAAACCCTGCGTACCGCCAGTAATATTCCGGTGATTTGCCTGACCGCCAGAGACTCGGTAGAGGACCGGGTGAAAGGGCTGGAGCTGGGCGCAAATGATTACCTGGTCAAGCCGTTTTCCTTTGCTGAGCTGCTGGCCCGGGTACGGAATCAGCTCCGGCAGCAGCAGCCGCACAGTAGCGTGCTGCGGGTCGGCGATCTGGTGATGGACTCCGCGCGTTTTCAGGTTATGCGTGACGGTGTCACTCTGACGCTGACGCGCAAAGAGTTCATGCTGTTGTGGCTGCTCGCCAGTCGACACGGTGAGATTTTGCCGCGCACGCTGCTGGCCAGCGAAATCTGGGGCGTCAATTTCGACAGCGAAACTAACATTGTCGATGTCGCTATCCGCCGCCTGCGTCGTAAAGTCGACGATCCTTTCCCTCAAAAGCTGATTACAACGGTAAGAGGCATGGGATATTGCCTGTCAGAAAAGGCGGTCGATGGTGTATAGCCCTTCTCTGACGCTGCGGCTGACGGCGATTTTTACGCTGATCATGGCGATGGCCTGCGGCGGCATCAGCCTGATCCTGTATAACGCCTTGCGCAGCGAACTGGTATGGCGGGACGATCAAACGCTGATTAACCGGGCGGCGCAGTTAAGGCAGCTGCTTGAAGATGGCGCACATCCCAGTTCGCTGCCGCTCTACTTCAATCGGATGGTCGATATCCATCAGGACATCCTTAGCATCCGCTCCCAGCATGAGCAAAACGTCAGCATTAATCATACCGGGATTACCTTGCCCGACCTCTCGCCCACGCCGGTCAACAGCCCACCCAGTGAAAAACAGCTGCATCGCTGGATCAACGCGGACAATACCGAAGCGGCGGCGTTAAGCCTGCAGGCAAACTCATCGCTCGGTCCGGTCACCATTACGCTGGCGCGGGTTGCGCGCGAGCGAGCGCTGATGCTGGAGCGTTATCGCCAGCAAAGCATTATGGTTTCACTGGCGGCCATTTTGCTGTGCGCTGTCGTCAGTCCGTTGCTTATTCGCCGGGGATTACGGGCGATCGGCCGGTTAAGCAAAATGGTGGCAGAAACGGCCAGTGACCGGTTAAATCAGCCGGTGCCGCTTCAGGCAATCCCGCAGGAGTTGCTACCGATTGGCAACGCGCTTAATGCTATGCGCCAGCGCTTATCGACAGACTTTATCCGCCTGACGCAGTTTGCTGACGATCTGGCTCACGAAATCCGCACGCCGATTAATGTGTTACTGGGCCAGAATCAGGTCGCGCTGGGGCATCAACGCTCAGCCGCTGAATACCAGACGCTGCTCGAAGGCAACATTGAAGAACTGGAGAGCCTGTCGCGGCTGACTGAAAACATTCTCTTCCTGGCGCGCGCCACCCACCACAATATCAGACTCAATAAACAGGTCTTCCTGCTGCATGATGCGCTGGAAACGCTGATCGACTTTCTTGAACCGGTTGCGGAAGAGCAGGAGAAGGTGATTGAACTCAACGCCGAAGGCAGCCTCACCGCAGATAAAATGCTGTTCCAGCGTGCGATGAGTAACCTGCTGATCAACGCGATTCGTTACTCACCTGAAAAAGGCGTGATTCGGGTCAATACGTTTCATCATGCTGACTGCGTTGAGATTGAGGTGTCGAACGCCGGTGAACAGCTGGCGGAGCCAGAAAAATTATTCGAGCGATTCTGGCGCGGCGATAACGTCCGTCACACCGCCGGAAGCGGGCTGGGATTGTCACTGGTGCGGGCAATCGCCACCTTACACGGTGGCAGTGCTTACTACCGGCACGACAAAGGGCAGAATATCTTTGGCCTGCGCCTGCTTTCCTGACAGAGACAGGCTGCGCATCGCCCGTATCCGCAAGGGGTGATCTGAAGCGGTTATGGCCTGATGGCGCTGGCAGACGCCGAGGCTGAAACCGCCATTGTGCTAATCCGACAGCAGCGTCCATTGCCGTCGGGCCGCTTAGGGTACAGTACGCTGCTGATTCACAGCGATAATGATGCGCACCTCAGCGAAGCCCGGGCGCGCTCGCTGGCGGTGGAATGGGGATGCGAAACCCGACAGTTCAGCGGCGCGGGACATCTGCATACGGCCGCAGGCTAGGGTGAATGGCCGGACGGTGAGCGGCTGTTTGAAAACTTCACCGGCGTAGCTTTACTCAAAGCAGAAGAGGGAGAGGGAAGCGCTCTGCGTAGCTGACAGCCTCAGGCTTTGGCGCCGATTGCACGCTACCTTACCGCTGTTTTAGTCAGGTAGCGTCGTTCATCAGATGATTAACCGAGGTGTTTTCCGGCTCATCAGGGCGCTACTTCGGCTGCTGGTCAGATCCGGATTCACTGCGAGCGCAAAACAGATGAGGTAGCGTTTAAAGGCTGGCCCCTTCTACCAGCACAAACGTTCCGCGTGCAGCACCTGCACGCAGCAACCTGGCGGCCTGATAGGCAGGGCTTTGATAAAAACGTCTGGCCTCGGCAAAAGAGTCGAACTCAAAAACCACATGTCGTTCATGCGCTTCTCCCTCCAGATTTTCATACTGCCCTGACCAGGCAATAATCTTCGGATTAAACGCCTGCATTGCCTCGCCAGCCGCTCTGGCATATTCAACGTATGCTGCAGGGTCTGATACGGTCACGTGAGCGATTAAATAACCTTTGTTCATTTCTCTTTATCCTTTCTTCGCGGTGGTAAATTCCAGCGTAAGGCAACGCGACTGGCGTGAACCCAATGCGGAACGGGGATGAGGTGTTTAAAATCTTTCAACCGATCAACAGACCGAATAGCGGGTAACAAGGTTCTCACTACGTTGCCCCTGCGCCCTGAGCCATGATTCCCGTGCAACCGACAGTTAACTGAATGACGCGGGCAACCTGTGCCCCTGCTTCAGCCTCCAGCCAGTGGCAGTCCGCAAAGCGGTTAAGCCTTTCAGGGAGAAATTTCTCCGTCATTGCCGATCGCGTTATGCGTTATCCGCGGTGTGAAAGCAGTCTATTAGCTATTAATATGGTGATAAATAACCGAAGAAATAACGCACTGTTACTCTTAAGGGGAACAATGAAAAACCTCGAGGCGCTGATTATTTTTGCCCGTGTGGCGGAGATGAAGAGTTTTACTCAGGCAGCTGAAAGCCTGGGTATTCAGAAAGGACGCGCCTCACTGGTGGTGCGTGAACTTGAAAAGGAGACCGGTGCCACGCTGCTGCACCGCACCACGCGGACGGTGCAGTTAACCGAAGATGGGCGGGCGTTTTATTCACGCGCACGAGACCTGCTATCGGAAGCCGAAGAGCTGCAGTCAATGTTCTCTCACGATGGGATGTCACTGCGCGGCAGGATACGGGTTGATATGCCGGCCGTGCTGGCACAAAGCGTGGTGATCCCGGCTCTGCCTCAGCTGCTGGAAGCCCACCCTGAACTGGAGATCGAGCTTTCAAGCACCGATCGCCGTGTTGATTTGGTCCATGAGGGATTTGATTGTGTCATCCGCCTGGGGCCGATCGTAGATGACCAGCTGATTGCCCGCCCTCTGGGGCAGCTACGCATGATCAATGCAGCAAGTCCGGACTATCTGGCGCGCTTCGGGATGCCGCAGACGATTGACGATCTTCTCAATCAGAAACACCAGATGGTGCATTACCAGCGGAGCTTTGGTTCGAAGCCTGATGGATGGGAATATCCGACGGGTGACGACTACAAATTTCTGGTGTTACCCGGTGCGATGCGGGTCAACAGCGTACCGGCCTATCATGAGGCGGGGCTGGCCGGGCTGGGCTTAATCCAGGGCGGTTACTCCACACTCGCGCCCTATATTGAGCGCGGTGCACTGGTGGAAATCCTTGCCGATCTGCGTCCCGAGCCGCTCAGTGCCAGTTTTGTCGTCGCGCATCGACGAAATCTGTCCCGGCGTGTCAGGGCTTTTATGCACTGGACTGAAGAAATTTTAAAACCTTATTTTGACTGATTGGCTGGGGTGACTCTCACATTAGCTAAGATGAAGCGCACCATGCCTGCTTGTGGTACAAAGCGGGCATAAAGTTAGAACATAAGGTCCGCTGTGAGCGAAAAGCGGACGTTGCCCCCCTTTTTGACGTCACCAGATTTAGCTCCGACATTCAGATCTTCTCGTGCTGGACCTTAAAAATAGATGCAACTTATAGGGAAACTACGCGGTTGAGCCAGCACAAGACGAATCGTTTCCCAGACAGAGCCCCCCTTCATCAAGCGATCCCCCGTTTTGGATTGACTATCGACCAAAGTTTTTTCGCTGTCAATCAGCAGCTTGCTGGTAATTCGCTATCTTTAATGTCTGCTACAGGACCGAGGATGTCACGATCAAATTCTGCCAGCGGCCTACCGGTTTTTACGCGGTTTGGCCAGTCATGGTTCGCCAGCGCCCCCCGGCCCAGTGCTATCAGATCAGCGCCTGCTGATAGCACCTCTATTGCACGCTGTGGTTCATGCAGGCCGCCATTGGCGATAATTGTTAAATCAGGCGCATATTTATGAGCCAGCGCGACAAGTGATAGCGGTCCGCTCTCAAATGCAGGCTGCCAGGCTTCATATTCAGTCAGGTGCAGGTAATCAATGCCTGACTGGGCTAACAGCGTAAAAACAGTACGCGCATCGTCTTCTCCGTGAGCCCATTTATGATGAAAATCATTTACCTTACCCTGAGAAATCCGGATGCCAATAATCGACTCAGCGCCGAGTCGGGTACGCACAGCCTTAATGACCTCAAGGATTAATGTAAGACGCCCCGCCGTATCGCCACCCCATTTATCTTCGCGAAGATTGGTGTAATCGGTAAAGAACTGATCAAGCAGATAGCCGTTAGCTCCATGAATTTCCACGCCATCAAAACCGGCGTCATGGACCGCGTTCGCCGCTGCATCCGCAAAACTATGGATAATCTGCTGAATTTCGGCGTCATTAAGCTCACGCGGAACAGGGTACTTGCCCTTGCCACGGTAAAAAGTGAGTTGCGTGCCTTCAGGCTCAACAGCAGAGGCGCTAACTGTACCCTCCGTATGGAAATTATCCTGAGAAAGCGCACCGGAATGCTGGATCTGTGCGATAACCTTTCCCTGCTGAGCATGAACTGCCTCAGTGATTTTGCGCCATGCAGCGATCTGCATGGATGAAACAATGCCCGACTGATACGCATAGGTCTGTGACCAGGCATTATCAATATAAATTCCTTCCGTAATGATCAGAGCAAAATTACCCCGGGCGAAGTCTTCATAATAAGAAAGCATGCGATTGCTGGCGATACCGCATTCCGAGGCCGACACGCGGGTCATCGGTGCCACTACCAGGCGATTATTCAGTTTGATATTTTTGAGCGTAAAGCTGTTAAAAAGCGGTGATGCAGACATATTTTTCCCCGGATCAGATAAGTAACAGTAAGGGAAAGATATCTTTTAATGATGCAGCTATAAACGCATGGGACTGATAAGCTGGTATATCATAAACTGATATAATCACCGTACGCCGCTGATGCATATTGGGTTGTGCTTAAATGAAATCCGGCTGACAGAGAGAATGTGGCGGGCATAAAGCTCAATGCACTCTTAGATGATCAATCAAACATGCTTTAAAAAGTATAAATCAACCTCCCTACAGGGCTTGATAATAACGTTTCACGGGTAGTGTAAAAACATCATGAACGTCTGTGACGTACAGCTTTTTCTGACCATCACTGAAGCCGGCAGCCTGTCCCAGGCTGCGAGACGGCTGGACATCTCGGCAATGGCCGTTTCACGCAGACTTGCCGGGTTAGAGCGTGAACTGGGGACTCGTCTGCTCCAGAGAACAACACGTTCGGTATCCCTTACCCAGGAAGGGATAGAGTTTATTCCGTATGCCCGTGCTTTGGTTGAGGCCGAAGAGGGTGCAAAGGGTCTTTTTTCCCCCGATTCGAAAGGCGCGTCTGGCCTGCTGAGGGTTACTGCGCCGTCAGGGTTCGGGCGGCGCTACCTGCTTCCACTGATTCCTGAACTACTTGAAACCAACCCTGACCTACGAATCGATCTGCAGTTCAGCGAAGACGTGGTCGATATTGTCGGACGCGGAATTGATGTCGCGGTGCGAATTGCGCCCTTGCGAGATTCCAGCCTTATAGCCCGCAAAATTGTGGATAATCCGCGTGTAGTCTGCGCCTCACCAGATTATCTCAGGCAGTACGGTGTTCCTGCCACACTCAGTGAGCTGACTGAGCATAACTGCCTGAGGCTTACAAATGTCCTGCAGTGGACATTTCAATCCAGCGGTCAGAGTACAAGCCTGAGCGTGGATGGGCGGTTCAGTTCAGGCAACGTTGAAAGCATTCGGGAGTTTTGTGTTCAGGGAATGGGGCTGGCGCAGCTTACTTTATGGGACGTCAAAAAAGAACTTAGCGAAGGTACGTTACAGGAGGTGACTTTCATGGATGTTGACGCGCAGAATCTACCGGTGTGGGCACTGCTTCCCACCTCGCGATATCTGCCACAGCGCGTTAATGTTTTTATAGATGCGCTAAAAGCTTCACTCGGCTAAGCCTGAGCAGGCATTGCCGTATGCTTTTCCGTAACGTGTTCGCCTCATGGGCTTACCGTGCCGTTGCAGCCATAGCCAGCGCTGAAAAATGACAGTGGCTGGCTGAAGTATACCTGTGTAAAAGCAGACCATTACCTGCTCACTGGTCTGCTTAGAACGCCAGACAACTGAATAGCATTCTGGCCGCTAACCTGATGACCCTGAAGACCTGACCAGAGCGGGCATTTCTGCTTGTCAGAAGGACCAGCGGCGCATGCCGCCATCAACTACGGCGACGGTCCCGGTGATATACCGTGAACGGGGAGAGACGAGAAAGGTCGCCATATTAGCGACGTCCTGAGCCTCGCCGAAATCTTTCATTGCAATCTCTCGCTCGGCGAATTCTTTACGCGCCTCACCAGGAAAAAGTCTGCGGATTTGGGCAGTATCAAGCAGCCCCGGCTGCAGGCAGTTAATGGTAATACCGTGTTTCCCAATCTGTTCAGAAAGTCCTTTCGACCATACGGCGATGGCTGCTTTTGAAACCGCAGACGCATTGACCTGTGTTGGCTCAGTCGTGCCCGTTATATTCAGAATGCTCCCTGACTGATTGTCTATAAAGTGTGGTAAGAGAAACTGCGTCAACTGGCGCTGACGGGTAAAACCGAGGTTCATCGCCTCATCCCAGACCTCGTCAGGAGCCACCGGTTCCAGTGGACAGCTGGCACCGGCATTATTAACAAGAATATCTACCCGACCCATGGTTTGAAGTGCCGCGTCGGCTATGGCGTGAGGTGCTTCATGTGAAATCAGGTCCTGAACAAAAATAACCGGTTCAGGCAGGCCAGCGCAAATGAACTCCTGCTTTAATTCGTTCAGCAGAGAGGCGTTACGTGCTGTAGCAAATACCGTTACACCTTCTTCAGCCAGTGTGCGTGCAATGGCGCGGCCCAGTCCCTGACTGGCCCCGGTGACGACAGCCTTTTTACCTTTGAGATATAAATCCATAATGCTCTCCTGAAAAATTTCAGATATCAGCCAGATGCTTGTGACTGATCACGGTTGCTGGTAAAGATGAAATACAATGCGATTATCAGCAGAACGAGTGCTGCAATGCGGTTCCAGGTCAGTGGTATAGCGCTGTTACCAAACAACCCTGAAGTATCAATAAATAAACTCATACCCAGCTGGCCGAGAATAACGCCGACGGTTGCAACCGCGGTTCCGATTTGGCGAACCGCGAAAATCATTAATAAGATGTACAAAATCCCGAAAAAAGCTCCGCTAAGTTGCCACTTAGGCACATCCATAAGTGACTGCGTGTGGGCGGGCTCAAGAAACATCACCAGCAAAACTGAAAGTACGGTTCCGGACAGGAAGTTAATAAATGTGGCATGAAGCGCACCTATTTCCTGCCCCAGCTTCCCGTTAATGGCAGCCTGAATGCTGAGCAGGCAACCGCCTGTCAGGCTTAATAAAATCATTATCATCAACATTCATTTTCCTCCGGCAATAAGAGCCAGCGCGCCAGCAATTAAGCACAGTGCAATGACTCGCCTCATGTTGACCGGGCGACGCCGGGTATCAAACCAGCCAAAGTGATCGATAAGCAGACTTTTAGCTATCTGCCCGGCAAGGATGCCTGTCATCGTCATTGCCACTCCAATTACTGGCGCAGCAACGGTCATAATGACGACGTAGCAGGGGCCTAATAGCCCGCCCGAGAGATGCCAGCCAGGCAAAGTCATAATGGATACAGGACGACGTCGGCCAAAAAAAATTGAAATAAAGAAAAGCAGTGCCGTTCCTGTGCCGAATATGCAAAGCGTGGCCCAGTAATGACCGACTACACCACCAAGCGGCCCCAGAATACCCGCCTCTGTTCCAAGCCCCATTCCTGCCACGATAACCAATAAAAGACTTAACCATTTCATAATCAGTTTCTCCGTCAGATGGGAAATGTTAGTCAGGAAGTCTATTGCGAAAAAGAGCATAATCCTGCAAACACCTTTGCAGATTACGCTCAGATGAAAGACTTAACTCACATTAATATTCGTGCCATGCAGCTGTTTATGAGCATTATGGAAACGGGAAATTTTTCTGAAGTGGCGAGGCGGGAAGGGATAGCGGTCTCCTCTGTTTCACGCACTCTTCAGCTACTTGAGGCTTCTCTGGAAACCCAACTGCTTTACCGGAGTACACGTGCTGTGGTGCCCACTGAAGAGGGGCGAATTTATGCCAGCGCTTTTCGGCAGATACTTGACCAGGTCAGCAGTGCGTCAGCGCTTGTCAGCGAACGCATGAATGTCCCATCAGGGCGGATACGATTTAATGCGCCGGTTTCTTTCGGTATAAGGCACATATCTCCCCTGATGGCGGAACTCAGTGAGCTTTATCCAAAACTGTCGATCGATCTGAGTCTCACTGACGAATTTGTTAATCCGCTGTCTGACGCCTCTGATCTGGTGTTACGTATCGCTGGCATGAAAGATTCGGCGTTGCATGGGCGGTTTATTGCAGATCAGAATTGGCATCTTGCTGCCAGTCCTTCATACCTGCATAAATACGGCATACCTGAGGTGCCGGAAGATTTACGGCAACACCATTTGCTTGTTTATCGTGGGCATATGGGAATACCACGCTGGTGTTTTTCAGGCAAAGAGGGACAGTACAACATTAGCCAGCATCCCAAAGTCATGTCTGACAGTGCTGAATCGCTAATCCGGATGGCCGAAGACGGAGCCGGTATTGTCCTTTTTCCGGACTGGCAGATAGGTAGCCTGCTTAAGTCCGGTCACCTCACCGAGCTGCTCATGGATTATGAAGTGTCTACAGGTGAAGCCGGCCAGTCGATTTTCATGCTGTATCCGGGCAGCAAATTTCCTGCATTAAATACGCGCACGGTCATAGATTACTTCTTGTGCAAATTTGGGCAGCCGGTTTACTGGAAATATGAGCAACCAAAAAGATAAGCCAAAAGTTCGACGTTGCAGTCAGGCACTGACAGCCTGCTTGTGGTACAAAGCGGGCTGTTACCCGAGACTCATTCAGGCGAACGGGGTTTGTCAGCAGTGCAGACGCGTGAGGTTTACCGTTGCAGCGCTAATTTAACAGGAGTGATGATGTTCTTCATTTTCAGTGGACTGCCGGGTTGCGGAAAAAGCACTATCGCAAAGCGATTATCCCAACGATTAAACGCGGTTTATTTACGCGTTGATACGGTCGAACAAGCGCTGCGGAACGGATCGGCGCATTTCAGGGAAATTGGGCCCGAAGGTTATTTCATACTTTATGCGCTGGCGCGGGATAATCTCAGACTGGGCTCTACCGTGATCACTGATTCGGTTAATGACCTTAATCTGGTGCGTGACGCTTTCCGTGAGATAGCCCTATCGTCGGATGTTCCGTTTCTGGAAATTGAAATTCTCTGCTCGGATGCTGAACAGCATCGGACGCGTGTAGAGAACAGAATTTCCGATATTCCGGGCTTAAAAGTACCTGACTGGCAGGCCGTGATCAATCGCCACTATGAACCGTGGAACAGAGCGCATCTGCAACTGGATAGCGCAAAATTATCCGTCGACCAGTGCGTGGACCAGATCCTCAGCGCGAGCAGGCAGTCCTGAGCAGCTGTGCGGTACAGCAAACAAAATTCACTGCCGGAATTCTCCTGCCAGTTCAGGTCTGATGGCGATAGGCCAAAGAAGAAGTACCTAAAGTGTGCATTGCAGCCAGGGAAGGATACTGAACCCGATGATATCCACAGCATGAAATAGCGGTTGAGCCGTGCAGCCTGCTTATCTGAACGCCTTCTCTGACCTCCCTGAACCCCGCAAAATTATTTCGCGGATAAGCGCATAAAACTATAACCAGCAGGATGAGGGGGCGAACCAAACCATAAGTACAATTTTAACCACAGCTATGCTAATATTTTCGCGCTTATTGAGGCGTATTACCGTGCGACGAATTTTTGGGAACGCAGTATGATAGATAAATATCAAATTCATCATGAAGTCGATGTGCTGCTTTTCCTGCGACACATCTGCAAAATCGTCTTTACGGTCCTTATTTTGCTGCTGCTTATTCCTCATCTTGCCTATGCCGAAATAAAAGATGGCAAAGCCAATCGTATTGTCAGCGGTATTATTAGCTTTACCCAGTGGCGGGGGTTGACCGGCCCGCCACAATTATGTGTTTTTTCTTCAGCCCGGCATCTCTCCTTGCCGGAAAAAAAACCATCTCCGGCAGCGACATTCACTGTTGTTTATCTTACTAAAGCCAGCGACCTCCCGACACACAGATGCGATGCAGTCTATTTCGGCGATCAGACGTCGCAACAGCAGGTCGCACTTATTCAGCAGTTCAGTGGAAGAGCCGTGCTGACCCTTGCGGAGAACAACGCGGATTGCACCATTGGCGCTGCTTTTTGCATGATTTTTCAACCGGATCGTACGCTTTTTTCCGTTAACCTTGATTCGCTTGCCAGAAGCGGTGTCAGGGTGAGTCCGGACGTGCTTTTGCTGTCCCGCGATAGAAGCGAATAACATGAAATACGATAAATTCAGAAACGACAAATCATCGATACGCAATAAACTGCGAAAAATAAGCACCATCAATTCTGCGGTTATATTACTGTTGTGCTGGTTATTGCTCTCCTCTACCTCGCTGCTATTTATTAAAAACTATGAGAAGCGAAACCTTGAATTGATCGCCGCGACGTTAAGCACCACGCTAACCGCCGCTACCGTTTTTGCCGACAGTTCCGACGCGCATAATAAAATTGCCCGGCTTGGCGATGAAGGCATGTTCGATTCGGCGAAACTGGCCACCCGCGATCAGATTATTTTGGTCGACTGGCATGCTCAGAAAGAACAGACGGGCTGGTATTCACGGTTATTACGTGAATGGATTTATCTTAAACCTCTTAAGGTTAATATAAATCACGCAGACGTTACTGTTGGTACGTTGACGCTGGAAGGCACGGTGACCGGTGCGGTGAGTTTCATTCGTTACTCTTTTATGATTCTTACCTGCGGTATGTTATGTGTGCTGATTATCTCGCTTCTGCTGAGTGAGTTTCTGCATCGAGGGATTATTGCAACGCTGCGCAACATTACCAGTTCGATTCACTATGTGATTCGTTCTGGCGATTTTTCCCTGCGTATCCCGGAGAGCCCGACCAGTGAGTTTCAGCTGTTTTCAGATGACCTGAACTCGTTGCTGATGGAAATGCAGACGCTGAAGGCCTCACTTATTCGCGATAATCGCTCTCTGGCAGCCAAAGCGCTGGAAGATCCGTTAACCGGACTTGCCAACCGCAGCGCCTTTGCTGCTCGTCTTACTGAGCTGCTCGATCAGCAATATGCCGAAGAGCGTTTTGCCTTGTTGTTTCTTGATGGCGATCGCTTTAAGAGCATTAACGATAACTGGGGCCATGCCGCCGGGGATGAGGTATTAAAAGCTATCGGGTCGCGCCTCTCATCATTGGCTGCTGAACAGGATTTAGTCGCCCGATTAGGTGGGGATGAATTTGCAATGCTGGTGAGCAGTCGCGCCAGTGAAGAGCAATTACAGCTGCTCATGCAGAACATTCACCAGGCCATGATGCAAAAAATTGTGATTGCTGAAGGTACGCCGATCACTACCTCGGTTACCATCGGCTACGCCTGGTCACAACACGGTGATACGGTTGAGTCTATTCTCGAGCGTGCCGATATGAATATGTACAAGAATAAGCGAAAAAGTAAGGCTTAATTATGAAAACAAAAATTTCCCTGATGGTGCTTATTTTGGCCCTGGTCGGGTGTCAGTCGAAAGGGCGTTTTAGCGATGCGCAGATCGCCGCGATGCAGAATGCCGGATTCAGTCAAAATACCGAAGGCTGGGGATTGGGCATATCCGATAAGATCCTGTTTGGCGTAAACGAATCAGAGCTTACCCCGTCCAGCAAAAGTAACATTAAGACGATGGCGAAAAACCTGGCGTCAACCGGTATTAAGCATGTGCGCATTGACGGGCACACCGATAATTACGGCAAAGCAGACTATAACCAACAGCTCTCGTTAAAAAGAGCTAACGCGGTAGCGGCACAGTGGGCGGAAGGTGCTGCCATACCGCCTGAAAATATCACTACCCGTGGATTAGGCATGAGTGCACCGGTTACCCCCAACAATAGCGCTCAGGGGCGCGCGCAAAATCGGCGCGTGGCAATTGTGATCACTGCGCCATGATAATCCCGACGGCCGCTGCATAATGATACCGCGGCCGTATCGCGTTGTTTTTGTGGTGATTGTGCATATAACATTTAAGATGCTGACTGACAGGGAAGGTTATTCATCGGCGAGTCGGGTGAGTGACAGTTAAAGGGATGAAGGTTATATCCGGGCGTTTAACTGAACCCGTTGAGCCTGAATCTGGCAACAGAATTTACCTGACCCCTGCGTATATGAGTAATTCATCCCGGCTTCTAAAGAAAAATAACAGGCTACATCCGCTGGCTTCGTGAATAAACTGACCGCCAGCACCAGGATAAACTGTGGAGTGGCACAGAATCACCATGCTGTTTTCACAATCTGCTATTGCTCAAACTTTCAACACCCCGAGCGGTTAAATCAGCCGCCGCCAAAATCGCGCAGCACAGTAGCCTGATTCGTATGCGTACCACCCTGGTGCGTCAGCATGCGCTTGCCGCTCAGCGGCGAGATCGCGAACATCCTGTGATGAAAACCGTTTTCTTTTTCCAGCTAAACTTCTGATATGTCGTTAGAAAACAGCTTTATTTGTGAAATTCTGATGGACAGACTGATTTTTAAGCTTTGTGATTTCAATAAAAACAACAGGATAGGTTAAATTTTGTTTGATAAGGTGAGCGAATTGCAGGAACAACCCAACGGGAAAGCGCCCCCGGTGCGGTTATTATTTAGCGCGTTGCTGCTGGTGATGCTGCTGGCTGCGCTGGATCAGACCATCGTCTCCACTGCGCTGCCGACCATCACCGGCGAGCTGGGAGGGCTGGATCGGCTGTCATGGATTGTGACCGCTTATACCCTGTCATCGACCATTGTGGTGCCGCTGTACGGTAAATTCGGCGATCTGTTTGGCCGCAAACGGGTACTGCAGATTGCGATAGTGCTGTTTCTGCTGGGCTCCGCACTGTGTGGTCTGGCGCAGAATATGACGCAACTGGTGCTGACCCGGGCGCTACAGGGACTGGGTGGCGGCGGGCTGATGGTGGTCAGTATGGCGGCGGTGGCCGATGTGATCCCACCGGCTGAACGGGGAAAATATCAGGGCTTATTCGGCGGCGTGTTCGGGCTGGCCACGGTGCTGGGACCGCTGCTGGGCGGCGCGATTGTGCAGCACGTCTCCTGGCGCTGGATCTTCTATATCAATCTGCCGCTGGGTCTGTTCGCTCTGCTGGTGATCGGCATCGTCTTCAATTCAGGCGGTAAACGCACCCGGCACGAAATTGATTACCCGGGCGCGATCTGCCTGAGCATGGCGCTGCTGGGCATTACCCTGTTTACCAGCGAAGGGGGCACCATCAGGCCGTGGTCCGATCCGCAACTGTGGTGCATTCTGGCGTTCGGTCTGGTCGGCTGCATTGGCTTTATTTATGAAGAACGCCGGGCGTGGGAACCGATTATTCCGCTCACGCTGTTCCGCAACCGCAGCTTTGTGCTGAGTAGTCTGATCGGCTTCATTATTGGTATGTCACTGTTTGGCAGCGTGACCTTTTTGCCGCTTTATCTGCAGGTGGTGAAAGGGGCCACGCCAACCGAGGCGGGCCTGCAACTGCTGCCGCTGATGGGCGGCTTGCTGACCACCTCTATTATCAGCGGACGCATCATCAGCAAAACCGGACGTTATCGCCTGTTCCCCATTGTCGGCACTTTACTGGCTACCGCCGGGCTGGCGCTGATGACCACCATTACCATCACATCGCCGTTATGGCAGCTTCAGTTATTTAGTGCCGTGCTGGGGATGGGACTGGGCATGGTGATGCAGATACTGGTGCTGGTGGTGCAGAACAGCATTGAACCGGCGCTGACCGGCGTAGCCACCTCGTCGGTGACGCTGTTTCGTTCGATTGGCGGCTCAATTGGGGTGGCGCTGTTTGGCACCATTTTCAGTCAGGTGCTGAAATCGCAGCTTGAAGCGCTGATGCCGGTGGGAACCGTGCTGTCGCCCGCGATCTCGCCCGCAGCGCTGAATCAGCTGCCAGCCGATATCCGGCACGATTATCTGCAGGCGTTTGGTGCGGCGATTCATGCGGCATTTATGATGGCGGCCTGCGTCATGGTGCTGGCCTTTATCCTGTCGCTGCTGATGCGTGAGGAGCCGCTGAAAAAAGGGACGCAGGGATGAGGAAATGCACGGCGGAACCCGCCGTGCAGCGTTGCTTTCAGCGATAAAATGCCGGTTTTTCCGCCATCGTTACCGGCACAATCTGACCGGAATTCTGCGCCGCGACGCAGGCGTCGGCCGCCACCGCAGCCGCATAGCCATCCCAGGCTGAGGGACCGGTCATCTCACCAGAGATAACGTTATTAATGAACGCCTGCAGCTCGACGTCATAGGCGTCAATAAAACGCTTTTTCCAGTCGGTCAGGATAGTGGTCGACAGCTTAGCTGCGCTGCGAAGCTGCACTGACATCGGCTCAGGCAGACGGGCAATGCCGCTTTCACCCACCACTTCGCACTGAATGTCATAGCCATATTCACAGTTAACAAAAATTTCGACATCAATACGCGCGCCTTTGGCGGTTTCCAGCAACACGATTTGCGGATCGCGCAGGTGTGACGAGGCCTTGCGGGTTTTGCGCGGGAAGATCACCTGTGCGCTGACATAGTCATCGTTCAGCAGCCAGCGCAGCACATCCAGTTCGTGGATCAGCGTATCGGTGATGGCCATATCGGTGGTGTAACTGTCACCCACTTCCGGGTTACGGTGCGCGCAGTGCAGCATCAGCGGTTCGCCAATCTCGCCGCTGTCGATCACCGCTTTCAGTGCCCGGTAGCCGCTGTCATACGGCCGCATAAATCCGACCTGCACCAGCTGGCGACCCGCCTTGATCTCCGCCTCAACAATATTCAGACAGCCCTCGGCGGTGACCGCCAGCGGCTTCTCGCAGAACACCGCTTTGCCAGCCTCGATAGCGGCCAGCACAAAGGCTTCGTGGGTCGGACCCCAGGAGGTGACCAGCACCGCATTGACCTGCGGATCGTTGATCAGCTCAATCGCGTTATCATAAATACGCGCTTCAGGCGTCAGCTGATCGACAATCTGCTGACAGTTGTCACGATTGATGTCGTTGAATGCTACCACCCGCGCATTCTGTAATACCGTGCTGCAACGACGGATGTGTTCGCGACCGATCGCACCGGTTCCGATAACGCCAATATTGATAGTCATAGTGCTTCCTTAATCAGGCTGAGTGGTTCAACAGCTGAATGCTGTCGCGAATTTCGCGGATGATGTCTGCTTCCTGCCAGTCATTCATCACCGATGAGAACGGTTCAAAGGCGTAAAGGCCGGTGTAGCCCATTTTTTCCAGCCGCTCGACCTGCTGCTTGCTGCGTAAGCGATCGTCGGCGCTCAGCATGATGCGTTCTTCATCGGTAAGCTGGGCGACCGGCCGCGGATCGGTGACGCCAGACAGGTGAACCAGCCCGATCTGCTGCACATCAATCTCCTGTTCGAAGCCGTTTTCAGCATCCTCAAACAGATGATGGTGGAAGGTATCAATCAGCAGCCGGAACGGTACATCGGCCTGTTTGATCAGCGCCTGCGCCTGAATTGCTGAGCGCAGCGAACTTTGCGGAAAGCCAAGTGGCTCCACCAGTCCCTGAATGCCGTAGTCGGCAAACAGCGGCCCTAAGATTTTCAGCGCAGCAACGGTATCCGCCGCGCTGATCGGGGTGCCATCGTTCAGCGGGCAGAGCACCAGCGACTCGGCACCAACCGCCCGGGCATCGCTCAGCAGCTGGCGGGTGCGCTGCAGCACCTCATCGTTCAGCTGGTTAAACGGGTAGACCGCATTGATGGTAACGATCTCAATGCCTGACTGGCGTGCCAGCACCTTAACCTGTTCACCGGTCAGATCGTCGGTAACGCGTCCGCTGCGCATGTCGTTGCGCAGTTCGACTTTATGAATACCCAGCTGAGTCACCAGGTTAAAAAAACGTTCGATGCTCAGAGTGGGCGCAATTTTGCGGTTTACACAAAAACGTGCCTGTGGAATAGATAAGCTCATAGTCATTTCCTGAAAGTAATGTGTGCGTAATAATCGGGTTTAATCGTCATCGGTTATTTAATCGGTGAACGTCGCTATTTCCTCTCTGACCGTCGTTAAGCGAAAGTGATATCTCTGCGGGCTCCATGCGGCAGCATTATTTTTTGCCGTTATAAAGCGCGTAGAAATAGTGCTCTACCTGCTCAAGACTTCTTCCTTTGGTTTCGGGAATAAACTTCATGACGAAAACAGAACCACCGATGCCGATGAGGGCGAAAATAAGGAACGCACCCGACAGACCAAAGGCGGCTAATAACAGCGGGAAGGCCATCGAAATGGCGAAATTAGCGATCCACAATGAAAAGACCGCGCCACCCATGCAGATGCCGCGCATCCGGGCAGGGAAAATTTCCGACAGCAGCAGCCAGGTCACCGGCGACAGCGCACCCTGCTGGAAGCAGAGGAACATCAGCATTCCCGCCAGTACCAGATAAGCGCGCAGCAGGTTAACCGCGCCCTGCTGATATTCCGGCATCAGCCAGCAGATCAGCCCGATGAAGAATAAGCAGCAGGTACAGCCCATCTGACCAATCAGCACCAGCGGGCGACGGCCGACTTTGCCGATCAGCCAGATGCCGACGAGGGTCATCACCACTGAAATCGCACCGTTAGCGATGGTGGCAAACAGCGCGGCATCGTTACTCAGGCCAGCGGCTGTCAGCATGGTCGGCGCGTAGTACATGATGGTATTTACGCCGGTCAGTTGCTGAATGGCGGCGATACCAATGCCGAGCAGGAATATTTTCATCAGCCACGGCGTGGCCAGATCGCGCAGCCGGCCTTTGCCCTGCTGGCGGTTCTCTTCAATCGTCTCTTCGATCTCTTCGAGTTCCCACTCCACATCCTCGGCTGCGCGGGTTTTCTCCAGCACCTCGCGGGCCGCCTGACTGCGGCCTTTCATCACGTGCCAGCGCGGGCTTTCCGGCATGAATATCATGCCAATCCACAACAGAATGGCGGGCACAATCGACAGTGCCAGCATCCAGCGCCAGGTATTTTCGCCGCCCCAGATATCGTTGAAGGTGGCGTTGGAGATGTACGCCAGCAATTGGCCGCTGACGATCATCAGCTCCTGCAGCGTCACCAGCTGGCCGCGTTTATTGGCTGGCGCGATTTCTGCGATATAGACCGGTACCGTCGCGGCCGCACCGCCTACCGCGAATCCGAGAAACAGGCGTGAGGCGATCATCCACTCCACGTCCGGGGCGATGGCTGAGCCCACTGCGCCGAAGGCGAAAATCAGCGCCAGCGCAATGATGATGCGCCGTCTGCCGAGGCTATCCGCCAGGTGGCCAGCGGCCAGTGCGCCAAAGGCGGCACCAAACAGCAGCGAGCTGGTGACCAGTCCGGTGGTCAGCGGGGTGAGGTGCAGATCGCCACGCATAAACAGCAGCGCACCCGACACCACGCCGGTGTCGTAGCCAAACAGCAGGCCGCCCAGCGTCGCCACCAGCGCAATAATCTTCACAAACGGCTCGGTACGGGTGGCGCTATTAGGGCCAGATGCCGGGTTCGACGAGATATACAGTTCTTTTTCCATGAAAACTCCAGGTGAAAACAGGCCAGGTAAAACGTCAGAACATGAAGGAGCATTCACCCTACTGATATTTATATTTCGGGTTAAATTATATTTGGAATTTAGTTTTCATTTTGTGAGCTCAAGCCTTCCGGCCATTTTATTTTGATGGGATTCCATCAGGATACGAATAAACGGTTTAAATTTAAGCCGGTTATTGAGCGCGGGAATAAAGCGTCACCATGTGAAGAGAAGGCGGGGCCGGTGAAACAAAGGCGCTGGAATTGTCTTATTTCCGGATAAATAACCGCAGGATGAAATAAACATCCCAAACCTCAGGGGGAAATTAAAATAACAGCCGGCAGGCGGACGACGGGCGCGACCGGAGGGTCTGCGCCGTCAAGATTAGCGGATCACCAGGCCGCTCAGGGCAGAGAGCAGCGCATCCACTTTGGGCAGAAATTGTTTGCGACGAGGCCACACCACGCTGAGCGTCAGTCCGTCAGGCTGCAACTGGGGAAGAACGATCTCCAATTCTCCGACGGCCACTGACTGGCGAATCAGCCAGGAAGGCATTTGTGCGATACCCAGACCAGCTTTTACCGCCTGCATCTGCGCATCCACATCACCTAATGCCATCCGGTAAGGCACATCGCGCCAGTTCGGTTGACCATCTTCAGTAGTAAACAGCCAGGGTTTGGTGCTGCCGTCAACGCGCTGATAAAGGATGGCGCGGTGATTCAGTAACCCGGCCTGGTTGTGCGGCCGGCCTTCACGATCGAGATAAGCCGGTGCAGCGCAGAACTGCATCTGCTCACGGCCCATGTTACGCCAGCCCAGCGAGGCGGGCAGGTCGGGCGCACCGCCAATCCGCACCGCGACATCCACCCCTTCATCAAACAGGTCGACGAACCGATCGGAAAAACTCAGGCTGAGCGCCAGTTCAGGGTGCTGCTGACAGAACGGCATCAGCAACGGCATCACGTTAAGCCGGCCATAGGTGTTGGGCACCGCCAGTCGCAGGCGGCCGGAGGGAATGGTGCGCTGCGCCGCCAGCACCGCTTCGGTCTCGGCCAGATCTTCCAGAATACGCAGGCAGGTCTGGTAATAGGCGCTGCCGGCATCGGTCAATTGCAGGCTGCGGGTCGTGCGTTCCAGCAATCGGGAACCTAATCTTGTTTCAAGCCGGCTGACACTTTTACTGACGGCCGAGCCGGTAACATGCAGGCGCTCAGCGGCAGCGGTAAAGCTGCCGCATTCCACGCTGGCAACAAAAGGCAGGATATCTTTTAGGCGCTGATCGTGCATCGATTAATGAACTCAGGTTGAGAATGCTATGAATTAATGCCAGAGATAAGAATTCAATTCTCTATTAGGCTTAGCATTACGCAAAACGAGGAGAAATCAAATGAAAAAACAGGCTTTGATTGTGGGTATCAGCGGCGTTATCGGCCGCGCACTGGCGGACAAACTGCAGCAGGAGGGCTGGCAGGTGACCGGTCTGTCACGCGGACGCGGCGCGGTACCGGAAGGCGCGACCAGTCTGACAGCCGATCTGACCGATGCTGAGGCGGTGCGCGAAGCACTGAAGTCGGTGAAACCGGATGCCGTTTTCTTCAGCGTCTGGGCGCGCCAGGAGAATGAAAAAGAGAACATCCGGGTTAACGGCGGCATGGTACGCAACGTCATCGAGGCGCTGGGCGAAAGGCTGAAGGGCGCACACGTCGCGCTGGTAACCGGTCTTAAGCACTACCTGGGCCCGTTTGAAGCCTACGGTAAAGGCGCGGTGCCGGTAACGCCGTTCCGTGAAGAGCAGGGTCGTCAGCCAGTCGACAATTTTTATTATGCTCAGGAAGATGAGCTGTTTGCTGGCGCGGAAAAATATGACTACCGCTGGAGCGTTCATCGTCCGCACACCATTATCGGTTACGCCGTCGGTAACGCGATGAACATGGGTCAGACGCTGGCGGTGTATGCCACGCTGTGCAAAGAAAAAGGCTGGCCGTTTATTTTCCCCGGCTCGCCAGAGCAGTGGAATGGCGTGGCTGACATGACCGACGCCGGTTTGCTGGCTGAGCAACTGCACTGGGCGGCTACGTCTCCTGCGGCGGCCAATCAGGATTTCAACGCCGTGAACGGCGATGTGTTCCGCTGGAGCTGGATGTGGCCGAAGCTGGCTGGCTATTTCGGTATCGAGGCGGCCGAATTCCCGGCGCAGATGATGCCGCTGGAAGGCCGGATGCAGGAAGCGGCCAGCGCCTGGCAGGAGATTGCCCAGCGTCACCAGCTGCGCGAAGCGGACATCAATAAGCTCGCGTCCTGGTGGCATACCGACGCCGATCTTGGTCGTCCGATGGAAGCCTTCACCGACATGAGCAAAAGTCGCAAAGCGGGCTTCACCGGCTATCGCAGTACGCTCGACTCCTTCACTCAGCTGTTTGATAAGCTGAAAGCGGAAAAAGTGATCCCGCAGTAAGTCAACAGGCGCCGCATCAGGCGCCTGTTTTGTCTCTGGCTGATGGCTATACTTCTGCTCTCGCTGAATTAACAGAGGAACTGAGATTATGGCGGCATGTTTTATTATCGGCGCGGCGGGTAAAGTGGGTCTGCGACTGACCCGCCAGCTAAGCGCTAAGCAGCACGCGGTTTCGGCGCTGCACCGTAAACCGGAGCAGGCTGCTACCCTGCAGGCCGCTGGTGCGCAGCCGGTATCAGGTGATATTCAGCAACTGACGGTTGACGAGCTGGCGCAAAAGATGGCCGGTCACGAGGTGGTGGTTTTCACCGCCGGTGCGGGTGGCGCGGGTATTGCGCTGACCAATGCGATTGACGGCGACGGGCTGGATCTGGCGGTCGCGGCGGCGGAACAGGCGGGTGTGCCACGCTTTATTCTGGTCTCGGCGTTTCCGGATGCCGGTCGCGGTAAAGCGATTTCGGAAGGATTTGAAAACTATATGCGGGTCAAAAGGCTGGCGGATGCGCGGCTGGTGGCGAGCGGGCTGGAATGGGTAATCTTGCGTCCGGGAACGCTAACCGATGCAGCCGGCACCGGTCGGGTACAGGCCGATCTGGCGATCCCGTACGGGGAAATCCCGCGAGATGATGTCGCCGCCACGCTGGCTGGCCTGATTGAAACTCCGGCGATTAAGTATCAGATTATCGAGCTGACCAGCGGCGACCAGCCGATTGAGACGGCGCTGCAACGATTACAGCGCTATTAAGCCAGCAAAAAAAAGCCCCGTAATTTGAACTGACCCCGTAATATTGGACACTGTTTCATCGGAGGATCTCCTCGACCAACTTGATATAGATTGGTCGGGGGGCTTCAACAGCACTTTATAATTCTGTGTTCTATCAACTTTGGGTGTTCTATTGTCAATGCCCCTAAGACAGAGATAACTTTATTTTACTATGTCGATAAGGGCCGATAAGAGGT
>Ga0308167_1001074_pt1 | contig 35909 bp, 34 predicted proteins | sample PhyCR1_2_FD_202138 | JGI IMG/M metagenome (GOLD analysis project Ga0308167, IMG submission 202138) | Phyllosphere microbial communities from UC Gill Tract Community Farm, Albany, California, United States - DLSLRC.R1 | ecosystem: Host-associated > Plants > Phyllosphere > Unclassified | place... | reverse complement strand
TGCCACGCAAAGGGAAAAGCCCCTCCGAAGAGGGGCTTTTCATTGGCTCCCCGGCTTGGACTCGAACCAAGAACCTGCCGGTTAACAGCCGGCTGCTCTGCCAATTGAGCTACCGAGGAATGTGCTCCGCTGCGCGGGCAACTCGTCAATCCTAGCAAACTCCGGACCCTGCTCGTGACACCGGCCGCAGGTCGGGCGTGTCGCCGGCGACCCCGTCAGTGCCCGGAATCCGCCTCGGCATTGGGAGCCCACAGCAGGTCCTTGCCGACGCCGCGGGCAACCACATGACCACCGCGCAGCATCAGGGTCTCGGCGTTGAGCTCGCGGATGAAATCGGCGTCGTTCGTGACCAGCAGCGCACCCATCCCCTGCTCTTTGCGCCGGCGGGTGATCGCGTCGAAGACCACTGGTCGCACCTCGAGGTCGAGGTTGGCGAGGATCTCGTCGGCGATGAGCACCCGGGGCTCGAGAACGAACGACCGGGCGATCGCGACGCGCTGGCGCATTCCGGCGCTGAGCTCATACGGGAACTTCGAGGCTGTTCCGAGAGGCAGGTGCAGCTCGTCGAGAAGCGTCGCGACTCGGATGGACAGGGCTTTGGTGTTCACCCGCTTCTCACGGATCAGGATCGGCTCGGCGATGACTTCGTTGACCGTGAGCTGCGGAGGGAGGTCGGCACCGGCCCCCTGCGGCACGAAGCCCGTGCGATAGGTGAGCAGGCGATGCTTGCGCCCCGGGCGGCGGATGTCGACTCCACAGACCTGCGCACTGCCGCCCACGACGCGCACGGACGGGTCGGTCGAACCCGCCAGGGCGGCGACCAGGGTGGACTTGCCCGAACCGGTCGGACCCGCGACGCAGATGAGCTCGCCCGGCGCGAGCGAGAAGCTGACCCCGTCGATGGCGCGGGTCGGGCCGCTGTGCCCGATGCGGTCGATCACCAGATCTGAGCTGTCGATCGCATTGGTCGATTCGGGCCGAGAGAACATTCCTCCATCCTGCCCTGCCGCGCCTGACTGCCGCCGTTACGACTCGGCGAACCGCTGACGCTCGACGTCGATGTCGCGAAGGCGCATGCGCAGAGCACGCCCGCCGTCGGAATCCGCGGGAACCCGCTGCACCGCTCCGAGGAGCTCCTGCTTCTCGTGTTCCAGAATGCGCATGATGAGTCGCTTGGCCAGGTCGGTCGTCGAGGCGACGGCGCCCTCTTCGTTGCGCGCCGGGAAGGGGGTCATCAGCAGTTCGCCCGCGAGCGATCGGTAGGGCTCCCGCACCGAGTTCACGGTGTCCGTCACCCATCCGGCTCGAGTCCGATCAGGCGCGGACGCGACGGCCTCGCGGACGGCGTCCAGCCCCGGTGTGCGGAACGGCGCGCTGAGGGCCCGCGTGAGCAGCGCCTGATCGATCTGATGTCCGTACTGAAGCGCGCCCATCAGAGCGTCGCGCTCCACGGCGGCATCGGCAGTGCGCGGCAGGCTCGCGAGGGTGACCGGAGTCACCCCTGGAACACCGGATGCGGAGTCACTCGCACTCTCGCGCCTGGTCGGCTCGTGTCTCGACGACTGCGATCCCCCTCGGGCGGCACGCTCGACCTCGTTGCGCACCTCGGTGGGGTCCATACCCAGGCGCCGAGCCAGCACGCGCTCATAACCGGGTCGCAGCAGCCGATCGCGGATCTCGGCGACGATCGGCGCTGCCGCGCGAAGAGCGCCGACACGACCTTCGACCGTCGAGAGGTCGAAGCCGCTGAGCTTCCTGTCGATCGCGAACTCGAACATCGGCTGCTTCGTCTCCATCAGCGAGCGCACGGCGGCATCGCCGCGCTGCAGCCTGAGGTCGCACGGGTCGAGCCCGTCGGGCGCCACCGCGACGAACGTCTGGGCGTTGAAGCGGTCGTCCTCGGTGAAGGCCCGAAGAGCCGCCTTCTGGCCTGCCTCATCGCCGTCGAACGTGAAGACGACCTCTCCCGAGGCGTTGTCGTCGCCCATGACGCGACGCAGCACCTTGATGTGATCGGTTCCGAACGCGGTGCCGCAGGTCGCGATCGCGGTCGTGAGGCCCGCGAGGTGGCAGGCCATGACGTCGGTGTACCCCTCGACCACCACCACCCGACGAGGGTCACCCCGCGAGATGTCGCGCTTGGCGAGGTCGAGCCCGTACAGCACCTGCGCCTTCTTGTAGATCGGGGTCTCGGGAGTGTTCAGGTACTTCGGGCCCTGATCGTCGTCGAACAGCTTGCGCGCGCCGAACCCGATGGTCTGGCCGGACACGTCGCGGATCGGCCAGACGAGGCGACCGCGGAAGCGGTCGTAGACGCCGCGTTGCCCCGTCGACACCAGACCGGCGGCACTCAGCTCGTCGCGGGTGAACCCCTGCGCGGTGAGAGCCTTCAGCATCTTGTCCCACCCGCGCGGTGCGAAGCCGACACCGAAATGCGCGGCGGCACCCGCGTCGAATCCTCGCTCGCCGAGAAAACGTCGTCCTGCCTCGGCGTCGGCGGTGAGCAGCTGCGCCCGGAAGTACTCCGCGGCAGCGGTGTTGGCGGCGTACAGACGGCTGCGCCCACTCGTCTCCGGAGCCGACCCGCCGTCTTCGTAGTGCAGTGAGTATCCGATGCGGCCTGCGAGACGCTCGACGGCCTCGGTGAAGCTGACGTGGTCCATCTCGCGGAGGAACGAGTAGACGTCGCCGGACTCTCCGCATCCGAAGCAGTGGTAGTAGCCGACCTGCGGCCGCACGTGGAAGCTCGGACTCTTCTCGTCGTGGAAAGGGCACAGGCCCTTGAGCGAGCCGACGCCTGCGGACTTGAGCGCGACGCGCTCCCCGACGATGTCTGCGATGTTGATGCGCGCCTTGACCTCGTCGACGTCGGCCTGGCGGATGCGGGGCATCAGCCGGCCCCTTCGACGACCGCCTGCCGCGGCGTGTGCTCCCGCGCACCCGGTCGCGCGTGTCGTGGCGTCCAGATGCCAACTTCTGCGGGGTCGATCTCGCCGACCAGCCTGTTGTGCCAGTCGATGGCGCTCTGATCCGTCAGACTCGCGATCTGATCGACGATCACGCGTGCGCGTTCGGCATCCGTCGTCGCGGCGACGAAGTCGGCGGAGAAGGCGGGTTCGAGCACATCCGCGCCTGCCGACCAGAGGGTGTCTGTGGACCACAGCGCGTCGGCGAGTCTCTTGAGCACACGGCGCTGTTCCTTGTAGACGCCCTTGCGGGCCTCGATGGTGACGATCGCCTGCCCCATGATGCCCTTGAGAACGGCGATCTCGGCCTCGATGACGCGCGGCACGACGACGTGCGCGTTGTAGCGCACGAGCGCAGGGCCGGCATACGCCTCGCGCGTGGCCGAGACGGCTGCCCGCGCGAAGCGACCGATGAAGTCGCTCGTGAGGTTCTTGAGTCGAGCGAGATCTCGCCGCGACCGGTCGAAGGACTGCAGCCACATGGGCTGCGATGCCAGCCGGTAGAGCGCGTCGGCGAGCTCATCGCGCGTGAAGTCGTAGCCCACCCACTGCTGGATGCGATCGATCAGCGCATCGTGCGCCTGCGGATCGGCGAGCTGGGAGACGTCGACGTAGCCGTTGAGGATCGCATCCTCGAAGTCGTGCACGGAGTAGCCGATGTCGTCGGACAGATCCATGATCTCGGCTTCGATGCAGCGTCGACGCCCGGGAACGCCGTCGCGCATCCAGCGGAACACGGCTTCGTCCTCGGGATACACACCGAACTTGAGGCGCCCGCCCGGGTCAGGAACCGGACTGTCGACGGTCCACGGGTACTTGCAGGTCGCGTCGAGGCTCGCCCTGGTCAGGTTGAGGCCGACCGACTGCCCGTTGTCGTCGATCGCCTTGGCCTCGAGCCGGGTCAGAATGCGAAGCGACTGCGCGTTGCCTTCGAAACCGCCGATCGGCTCCGCCCATTCGTTGAGCGCACGCTCGCCGTTGTGACCGAACGGAGGGTGTCCGAGGTCGTGGCTGAGGCAGGCCGTGTCGACGACGTCGGCCGAGACTCCCAGCGCGGTCGCGAGTTCGCGTCCGACCTGAGCGACCTCGAGCGAGTGCGTCAGACGGTTGCGGGCGAAATCCGCTGTGCTCGCGGGGCTGAGCACCTGTGTCTTGGCCGCCAGGCGTCGAAGCGCCGCGGAGTGCAGCACGCGCGCGCGATCGCGGGCGAAGTCGTCGCGTTCGGATCGATGGGTCTCGGCGAAGAATCGCTCGGCATCGCGCGGGTCGTATCCGTCCGAGCGACCGCGCGCCGGGTGTGCCTGAGGATCAGCCGCCACTGTTCTCGATCTCCGCCCCTCGCATCATCTCGGATGCCGATGCCGCGAGCTCGCGCGACTCCAGCCACTTGTCCGGCAGCGCCGGTCGCTTCGGGCGTCCGGACCGACCGCGCTGGCCCTCGGCATCCGCACCGGGATACGGCGCCGTGTGGTCGAGCTGACCGAGCAGCTCGTCGATCTCAGCCAGGCTGGATGCCGTCGCGAGCCCGGTGCGGATGTCGCCGCCCACCGGGTAGCCCTTGAAGTACCAGGCGACGTGCTTGCGGACGTCGCGGCATCCTCGATCCTCGTCCTCGAAGAACTCGACGAGGAGTTCTGCATGACGACGGAACGCATCGGCCACGAAGCCGAGGGTCGCATCGACGGGGTGCGACTCCGCACCGAAGGCCTCGGCGAGTTCACCGAAGAGCCACGGACGGCCGAGGCATCCGCGACCGACGACGACTCCGTCGCAATCGGTCTGCTGCATCATGCGCACGGCGTCGTCGGCCGACCAGATGTCGCCGTTGCCGAGCACCGGAACGCTCGTGACGGCCTGCTTGAGCTCGCCGATCGCGTTCCAGTCGGCGAAGCCGGAGTAGAACTCGCTCGCCGTGCGTGCGTGCAGCGCGATCGCCGAGACACCCGCGTCTTCGGCGGCACGACCCGCATCGAGGAAGGTGAGGTGGTCGGGGTCGATGCCCTTGCGCATCTTGATGGTCAGCGGCACGTCGCCCGCTGCCTTGACCGCCTGCGTCACGATCTGCGAGAACAGGGAGCTCTTCCACGGCAGGGCTGCTCCCCCGCCCTTGCGCGTGACCTTGGGCACCGGGCATCCGAAGTTCAGGTCGATGTGGTCGGCGTGATCTTCGGCGACGATGATCCGGACGGCCTCGGAGATGGTGTGCGGATCGACGCCGTAGAGCTGGATAGACCGCGGGGTCTCGGACTCGTGATGGCGGATCAGCCGCATCGTCGTCTCGTTGCGCTCGACCAGCGCCCGCGACGTGATCATCTCGCTCACATAGAGCCCCGCACCGTACTCGCGGCAGAGGCGACGGAACGCGGTGTTGGTGATGCCCGCCATGGGTGCGAGCACGACCGGCACGTCGAGAGCGATCGGGCCGATGTTGAGGGTGCGAGCGGATGCGGTGGCGACAGTCATATCCCCTCCATTCTCCCAGACCCGGAGCCGGTATCGGCGCACCGATCTAAGCTGTGAATATGACCGATCCCGCAGTGCGTTCCATCCCCTTCATCGACGCCGACGGCAACGAGAAGACGATCGACGATCTCGGCGCCGACGTGGTGCTCGTCGTGAATGTCGCCTCGAAATGCGGCCTCACTCCGCAGTACGAGCAGCTCGAAGAACTGCAGCGTCTGTACGGCGACCGCGGGTTCAGCGTCGTCGGGTTCCCGTGCAATCAGTTCTTCGGTCAGGAGCCCGGTTCGGTCGACCAGATCCTCGAGTTCTGCTCCACCACCTACGGGGTGACGTTCCCCATCAACGACAAGGTGAAGGTCAACGGCAAGAACGCCACCGACCTCTACAAGACGTTGAAGGAGACTCCGGATGCCGGAGGCAAGGCCGGCCGCGTCGAGTGGAACTTCGAGAAGTTCCTCGTTCTACCCGACGGCGAGGTCGTCCGGTTCCGCCCGAAGCAGAAGCCGAACGACCCCGAGATCGTCGGCGCGATCGAAGCCGCGCTGACCCGCTAGACGGCTTCGGCCTCGGCGTCGCCGCGCTTGGCCCAGAGGTCGCGTAGTACGTTCTCGAATGCGGCAGGCGGCTGCGCGCCGCTGATGCCGTACTGCCCGTCGATCACGAAGAACGGCACACCCTGGATGCCGTAGGCCTGAGCCTGCGCCTGGTCCTGTCGGACATCCGCAAGGTGACGGGCGGAGACGAGGGCCTCGCGGGTGTCATCGGGGTGGAGACCCACCTCGACGGCGAGCTCGACCAGGTCGTCGATGCGGCCGACGTGCTTGCCCTCGGTGAAGTACGCGGACATGAGCCGCTCTTCCATCTCGTGCTGCAGTCCCTGCGCCTTGGCGAAGTGCAGCAGCTCGTGGGCCTTGACGGTGTTGGTGTGCTGCAGCAGGTCGAAGCGGTACGCGAGACCGGCGTTCTCGGCGACGCCGGTGACGTGCGAGAGCATCTGCTCGACCTGCTCGCGCGGCATCCCCTTGTGACCTGCGAGGAAGTCGATCTCATCGCCGTCGAAGTCGACGGGAGTGTCGGGCGAGAGCTCGAACGAGTGGAAGGTGATGTTCACCTGTGGGGCGTCTTCGTCGCCGGCGACGGCTTCGAGCCCCTTCTCGAGGTTGCGCTTGCCGATGTAGCACCAGGGGCAGGCGATGTCGGACCAGATGTCAATCGAGATGGCTTCACTCACACTGACATCCAACCGTATGCACCTATGGGCTATTCCGTCGTTAGGATTCTCAGATGCTCTCCGCCGTCGATCCGCTGCCGTTCCGGCCTGCGCGCGTTCTGATCGCGGGCGTCACCGGGTCGGGCAAGACGACGCTCGCGCGGCGCGTTGCCGAGCTGTGGCAGCTTCGACACATCGAGATCGACGGACTGTTCCACGGCGAGAACTGGACCCCGCGTCCCTCCTTCCTCGACGACGTCCGCGAGTTCGCCGCCACGGACCGCTGGGTCACCGAGTGGCAGTACACGAGCAAGGGCACCGACGAGATCATGACGCCTCGCGCGCAGCTGGCTGTCTGGCTCGACTATCCCTGGCCGGTCGTCCGCGGCCGGCTTGTCCGACGCACTCTCAGCCGCAGCATCCTGCGAACGGAGATGTACAACGGGAACGTCGAGAAACCCATCTGGCATCTGCTGGCCACGCGGGATGCGGAGCGCAACATCCTCTCCTGGCAGTCGAAGACGCGGATGTTCTGGACGACTCAGATGCCTGAGAAGCAGGAACGATTCCCGCACCTCACGATCGTGCGGCTGCGGCATCCCCGCGAGACGGAGAGATGGCTGCGCGCTCAGGCAGAGGCGTCAGGCGCGTCGATCGCTCCACCGAAGCGACGGTCACGCGACAGATAGACCCCGATCGCGCGCCACAGCTCTTCGCGCGAGAAATCTGGCCAGAGAGTGTCGAGGAACACCATCTCGGCATACGCCGCCTGCCACAGCAGGAAGTTCGAGGTGCGCTGCTCACCCGAGCTGCGCAGGAACAGGTCGACGTCCGGCATGTCAGGCACGTAGAGGTTGCGACGGATCATCTTCTCGGAGATCGCGTTCGGCTTCACCCGACCGGCCGCGACCTCGGCGGCGATCGAGCGCATCGCGTCGACGAGCTCGATGCGGCCGCCGTAGTTCACGCACATGGTGAGTGTGAGGACGTCGTTGTTCTTGGTCAGCTGCTCGGCGTACTGCAGCTCCTTGATGACGCTGCCCCACAACCGTGGCTTGCGCCCGGCCCATCGGACTCTCACGCCCCACTCGTTGAGCTGATCGCGTCTGCGATGCAGGACATCTCGGTTGTATCCCATGAGGAAGCGCACCTCGTCAGGAGAGCGCGCCCAGTTCTCGGTGGAGAACGCGTAGACGGAGAGGTGCTTCACGCCGGCCTGGATCGCACCGGCGACGACGTCGAGAAGCACTTCCTCCCCTGCCTTGTGCCCTTCGACGCGGCTGAGTCCCCGACGGTTGGCCCAGCGACCGTTGCCGTCCATGACGATCGCGACGTGCTCAGGAACCGATCGGAAGCTCGGCGGATAGACGCCCGTCCAGTCGAGCGGGCGATACGCGACGGCATCCTTGTGCGTGTAGGGCTTGGGACTCACCGTGCTCCTTCTCGGGGGATGTCTGCCACCAGGTGCTCGAGTGAGCGGATGCCGCGCTCCAGATGCCATTGGGCGTAGGCGGCGACGAGGCCGGATGCTGCGGCGTTGTCGGCGTGCGGAGCAGCGTCGATCGCTTCCCATTCACCGGCCATGAGCGACCGCAGCAGCGACAGGGTCTTCTCCGCGACCTTCGGGCTGCCCGCCGGCGCGCAGTTCGGGCAGACGGCCCCGCCGAGCTGCCCGACGAAATGCGCGTGAGGCCCCGGGCTGGCGCATCGCGCGCAGTCGCCGAGCGACGGAGCCCACCCCGACAGCGCCATGACCCGAAGCAGATAGGAGTCGAGAATGCTGCGGGGCGAATGCTCGCCCCGAGACAGCGCACGCAGGCCACCGACCAGCAGGAGGTACTGATCGGGCGTCGCCTCGGAGTCGCTGAGCCGGTCGGCAGTCTCGACCATCGCGTTCGCAGAGGTGAATCGGTCGTAGTGGGCCGCGATGTCGGATCCGTACGAGCCGAGCGACTCGGCCTGCTGGACGATGTCGAGAGTGCGCCCCTGATAGAGCTGCACATCGGCGACCATGAAAGGCTCGAGACGCGACCCGAACTTCGACGACGTGCGTCGCACGCCCTTCGCGACTGCGCGGATCTTGCCGTGTCGCCGAGAGAGCATGGTGACGATGCGATCGGCCTCACCCAGCTTGTGGGTGCGCAGGATCACCGCTTCGTCTCGGTAGGTGGGCACCGTTCGATTATCCTCCGTGCAGGAGAATAGAGGCGTGACCGAACCGCTCTTCATCATTCCGCTCTGGGCGGACCTGCTCGGCGTAGGCCTCGGCGGAGTCCAGGGCGCGATGTTCGCCTCGGGATTCCAGGGCCAGCGACGCCTCGACTGGCTCGGAGTCGCGATCATCGGGATCATGATCGGCATGGGGGGCGGCCTCATCCGCGACATCCTTCTCGGCCAGACCCCCGCGACGCTGCAGAGCAACTGGTATCTGCTGACGGCCACGGGCGCGTCGCTGTTGGGGATGCTGCTCGCGGGACTCTTCAATCGACTGAACACCGTGATCGTGGTGCTCGACGCCGTCGTGATCGGCATGTTCGGTGCGTTCGGCACGAGCAAGGCGATCGCGTTCGGCATCCCTCCCGTGCCCGCCGTCTTCATCGGCGTCTGCGCGGCCGTCGGAGGCGGTGTGCTGCGAGACATGCTCATGGGACTCCCGACGTCGATCATGCACGTCGGCTCGCTCTACGCCGTCGCCGCCGGTGCCGGATGCGTCTTCATCGCGACCGCGAACAGCCTGGGGATGTCGATCACCCTCGCCGCCGTGCTGGGCATCATCGTCACCGCTGTCATCCGCGTGCTCGCCGTGAGCTTCGACGTGTCCCTGCCCGAGCAGAGGCGGCTCTACCGTCGCAAGGTCGCCGCTGAGACCGGAGTCATCCAGGTCGTCAAGCCGAGCGCGGACTGACGCCCGTCTGCTGCGCCGTCGTCGAGTGGGCGCCTCCGGTCGGAATCGACCCCGTATTCCGACCGCCGGTGTCAGGTCGAGGTGATCCCCTCTCACAGAGGTGGCACCTGCTGCCGGTATCACGCACGCATACCGGCAGCAGGTGCCCACTCGAGCCGAGGATCAGACGGCTGCGAGCTCCTGCTGACGCGTGCGGATCGAGCGGTTCACGCCGGAGACGATCGCCTTGAGCGACGCCGTCGAGATGTCACCGTCGATGCCGACACCCCACAGGCGCTGGTCGCCGACCTGCAGTTCGACGTAGGCAGCGGCCTGCGCATCGCCACCGGCGCTGAGAGCGTGCTCGACGTAGTCGTAGACCGTGATGTCGAAGCCCTGTCCGCGGAGCACCTCGACGAACGCGGCGACCGGACCGTTGCCGTTGCCGGCGACGGCCACCTGCTGGTCGTCGTCCCGGAGCACGACGTCGAGCACCACATCTCCTGACATGTCGCTGCGGGTCTGCGTGGCCAGCAGCTCGAAGCGACCCCACTTGGCTGCCTCATCGGCCGCCGGCAGGTACTCGTCGTTGAAGATCGACCAGATCTGCTCGCTCGTGACCTCGCCGCCCTCGGCATCGGTCTTGGTCTGGACGACACCCGAGAACTCGATCTGCAGCTTGCGGGGCAGGTCGATCGCGTGGTCGGCCTTGAGCAGGTAGGCGACACCGCCCTTGCCGGACTGCGAGTTGACGCGGATCACGGCCTCGTACGAACGGCCGAGATCCTTCGGGTCGACGGGCAGGTACGGCACGGCCCACTCGATGTCGTCGACCGTGACGCCCTCGGCCTCGGCCCGGGCGGCCATCGCCTCGAAGCCCTTCTTGATCGCATCCTGGTGCGATCCGCTGAACGCCGTGAAGACCAGGTCGCCGGCCCACGGGCTGCGCTCAGGCACCGGCAGCTGGTTGCAGTACTCGACCGTGCGCTTGACCTGGTCGATGTCGCTGAAGTCGATCTGCGGGTCGATGCCCTGCGTGAACAGGTTGATGCCCAGCGCCACGATGTCGACGTTGCCGGTGCGCTCGCCGTTGCCGAACAGGCAGCCCTCGATGCGGTCGGCGCCGGCCATGTATCCGAGCTCAGCGGCGGCGATCGCGGTTCCGCGGTCGTTGTGGGGGTGCAGCGAGAGGATGACGTTCTCGCGGTGTGCGAGGTTGCGGCTCATCCACTCGATCGAGTCTGCGTAGACATTCGGCGAGGCCATCTCGACAGTGGCGGGGAGGTTGATGATCACCTTGCGGTCGGGAGTCGGCTCGAAGACCTCGATCACCTGGTTGCAGACATCGACCGCGAACTCGAGCTCGGTGCCGGTGTAGCTCTCGGGCGAGTACTCGTAGTAGACCTTGGTGTCAGGGATCGTCTTCTCGTACTGACGGCACAGACGTGCACCCTCGAGCGCGATATCGATGATGCCCTGCTTGTCGGTGCGGAACACGACCTCACGCTGCAGCACGCTGGTCGAGTTGTAGAGGTGCACGATGGCCTGCTTCGCGCCGGCGATCGACTCGTAGGTGCGCGCGATCAGGTGCTCGCGAGCCTGCGTCAGCACCTGGATCGTCACGTCGTCGGGGATCAGGTTCTCTTCGATGAGCTGACGGACGAAGTCGAAATCGGTCTGGCTGGCCGAGGGGAACCCGACCTCGATCTCCTTGTAGCCCATGCTGACGAGCAGTTCGAACATGACGCGCTTGCGCTCGGGCGACATCGGGTCGATGAGCGCCTGGTTTCCGTCGCGGAGATCGACCGCGCACCAGCGAGGAGCTTCGGTGATCCGGGCGTCAGGCCAGGTGCGGTCGGGCAGGTTGACCGTGATCTGCTCGTGGTACGGCCGGTACTTGTGGATCGGCATCGCGGACGGGCGCTGAGTGTTCTGCATGATGGGGCTTCTTCTCTTCGTCAGAAATGTGAACGGGCCAACACAAGCGCCGCGACGAGGAAGGCCCTAGCTTTAGGACTCGTCGCGGCAGCTAAGAAGAAGCAGACCGCCGAAAGGCATGCGGCCATGGTAGCAGGGATCCGGAGGTCGTCCGACTCGCTGCTGAGACGATCCACCGACACGAGACACTGTCAGACATGAGCACATCGCGCAGTCGCATGCTTCTCGCCGTCGTCGCACTCGTGGGGGCACTCGGCCTCGCCGCGTGCACCGCCGGCATCGGCTCCTCCCCCGTGCCCACGAGCTCGGGATCGCCCACGTGGGATGCCGCGAACGCGGCACCGCCGGAGGGCCGCGTCATCGGCACGGGCACTGTTCTCGACGCCGCCGGCGAGGCGCAGCTGTGTCTCGGAGTCGTCGCCGAGTCCTACCCGCCTCAGTGCACGGGGATCCCGCTCGATGGCTGGACGTGGGAGGGTGTCGACGGCAGCGAGACCAGCGGAGACACGACGTGGGGCACCTACGCCGTCTACGGCACCTTCGACGGCGAGCGGTACACCGTCACCGACCCGCCCATCATGCTCGCGCTCTACGATCCCGTCCGCCCGGAAGACCCGGCGAACGGTGTCGACGGCACGAGCTCCGAGGCCGACCTGATGCGAGTACAGGATGACCTGTCGGCCTCACTGGGACGCGATGCCCTGACCCTCTGGACCGAGCGCGGCTATGTCTGGGTCAGCGTCGTCTGGGACGACGGCACGCTGCAGGATGCCGTCGATGAGGCATACGGCGACGGAGTCGTCCTCGTGACGTCGGCTCTGCGCCAGATCGACTAGGACGACGGGATCAGCGCGAGCTTGCCGCCGGGGTGACCGCCGGAGAGCAGCCGCAGTGCAGCAGGCGCCTCGTCGAGCGGGAAGGTGCGCGCCATGGGGACGACGAGGTCGCCGTTCTGCGCGAGCGCGACCAGCTCGGCACGGATGTCGTCGCGGAACCGGGCGCTCTCACGCATGGATCCTGCGATCACCTGGATGCCGTCGGTGCCAGCCCTCTGGGGCGCGGCGATCGTCACGATTCGACGGCGTTCGTCGACCAGTTCGAGGGACACGTCGATGGCTTCATCGGTACCGACGGCGTCGAGCGCCGCGACCACCGCGCCGCCGGCCGCTGCCGCTCTCACGCGGTCAGCCAGCCCCGGGCCGTAGGTGACGGGGATGCCGCCGAAGCGCTCGACGACGTCGAATCGCTTCGCACTCGCGGTGCCGATCACGCGGATGCCGCGGAGCGCCGCCTGCTGAAGCACGCTCACCCCGACCGCACCTGATGCGCCGTGGAGCAGAATCGTCTCGCCCGGGGCAGAACCCGTGACCCAGAGCATCTCGGCCGCCGTGGTTCCGGCCAGCAGCAGGTTCGCCGCCTCCGGGTGAGTGAGGGTCGTCGGCTTCGCGAAGACCTTCTCGGCGGGGACGGTCAGCTCGGTCGCATAGCCCCCGCGCACCCGGAAAGCGACGACGTCGTCGCCCACGGCCGCGTCACCGGATCCGATACGGGTGTCCGGCCCGAGCGCGCTGATGCGTCCGGAGACCTCGTAGCCGATCGGAACCGGGAGCTGCGCCCCGGAGCGGGCGGACGCGACATGCTTGGCGTCCGCCGGATTCACGCCGGCCGCGTGCACCCGGATCGTGACCTCCCCGCGGCCCGGGGGTGAGACCTCGTGCTCGACGAACTCCCATGTGTCAGGGGCGCCCCACGACGACGCGATCCAATGCTCGGCGATTGTCATGTCGCGACCCTACCCTCAGAAGACGCATCGGACATTGGACGCCGTTCCGGCGATGTTGGCCCACCCTCCTGCGGGTGCGGTGGCGAGCACCGTGGAGTCGTTGCGTGCCTGGGCATAGCCCGCCGACCGCGCATCCGCGATCGACTTCGCCGAGAACGACGACGGGATCGAGAGTATCCCGCAGATGCTCCAGCTCAACTTCGCGCCGCTCAACGACGATCCGGTGTAGACGCACACGGTGCCTGTGGCGCAGCTGCCCACCGAAGCCGCCGAGACAGCGCTGCGCTGTTCCAGCACGACGAGATCCATCCCCAGCCTGGGCCACACGGCATGCTGCGCATCGACGATCACTCCGCCGGGAACCTCCGCCATCACGGCGAGGATCAGCGGGTCGATGCTCTCGCCCGTGTCGGCTGCGGCGTCCGCCAATGCCGGTGCGCCGAGCACCAGTACGCTGAGCAATCCGCCGACGACTGCGGCGAGCACCCCCCGACGTCTCATCTCACGAGATCCTCATCGACGTCCCACATCGTGTACGAGATGATCGCGCCACCGGCCATCAGATCGTTCGCGATGAGGTTGGTCCGCTCGACGCCGATGATCCTCCCGGTGTCGAGAGACAGGAGCACGACGTCGCTCGCAGCCCCGTCCGCCGTGATCACGCGCAGTCCTGCGGCCTGCCGTCCCAGGCGGTCGGCAGTCGTGCCGAGCGCCTCCACTCCGTCCGCATCCGCGAGGATGTCGAGCACCTGCGACTCCTGAGCGTTCGTGAGGGTCCATTGCTCGAGCACCGATGTCGCAGCGGCGACGACTTCGGACCCGGTCGGATCCGACGGCATACCGAACGCCATGAGGGCCGCGGACACGTCCTCGCGGGAATCACCGAAGACGTCGGGAACGGGAGTGGAGAACTGACCGGGCTCGATGGGCAGGTCTACGACGACCTCGCCCGAGCTGCTGATCTCCGCGCCGACGTTCGCAGACGCGTCGGTCGGGTCATACGGCACACCCCTCACCGAGACCATCCGCCCCGAGAGGTCGGGTTCCCAGCGAAGGGTGTTGAGCTGCGGGACCACCTTCGTCGCCCCGGTGCTGCCGTTGATGTCCAGCCCCCATGTCGCCGACCTCACGACGCGCTCCGGATCGGCAGGTCCAGGCGTCGCGCTGAGTGTCGCCTGCGCCGTGTCGAGCGTCTCTGCCGTGCCCTCCCCCGCAGCGAAGTCCAGGGGTGCGGGCGAGCCTGCGACCGCCGCCCCCTGGGGAACCAGGACGGCGACGGCCACGACCACGGCCGCGGCCGCCATCACGATGCCGGAAGCCCATCCGAGAGCACGCCTCCGCTGAGGCCGAGGCTTCGAAGCGGTGCGGATGATCCGATCCCTTGTCCGCTCCGCCGCGGGGTCCGGCTTCGCATCGCGTGGCGTCCGGGCGGGATCGGCCTCCGTCAGGACGCGTTCGAGCAGAGCATGGTCATCCGTCATGATCCCTCCGCCCCTCCAGTCCGAGCTCCGCACACAACTTCGCCTGCGCACGCGAGAGCGTCTTCCGTACCCGGACACGCGGGCTGCGCAGCAACTCGGCGATCTCCCCCACTGCGAGCCCATCCCAGTACGTCAGCATGATGATACGCCGCTCACGCCCGGTGAGGACACCTAGAGCTGCGAGCACCCTCGCGCGAGTGGCCAGGGCAGGCGGGTCCTTCTCTCCGGACACACCACCGTGCACCGCGTCGATGGCCGTGCGCCGCAGCGTCGACCGACCCGATCGCCCTCCGAGCACCCGATCGGCCGCGCGGATCAACCAGATCCGATCCATCGGCTTCGTCGGAACGAGCCGGGACCATGCCAGGAGGAAGATCTCGGAGACGATCTCCGTCACCTCAGCGGGGTCCTCGACGACGCCTTCGACATGATGCCTGACCGCCGCCCAGTTGGCGTCGAAGAGCCGGGTGAAGGCTTCGTCCCTCTGGGTCTCACGGTTCTCACCGCGGGCGCTCATCTCTCTCGTCCGCCGGAGCACCCGATCCGCGTCGCGTCTCGGAGTCGCATGTCAGAAGCCGAGGCGGCCGAGCTGCTTCGGGTCGCGCTGCCATTCCTTCGCGACCTTGACGTGCAGGCCCAGGAAGACCCTCGTGCCGAGGAGCTCTTCGATGCCGGCACGGGCACGGCGTCCGACGTCGGCCAGACGCTTGCCCTTGTGACCGATGATGATCGCCTTCTGGCTGTCGCGCTCCACCACGATCGACGCATGCACATCGGTCAGATCGGTTCCTTCGCGGGGGGCGATGTCGTCGATCACGACCGCGATCGAGTGGGGAAGCTCGTCTCGGACCCCGTCGAGCGCCGCCTCGCGGATCATCTCGGCGATGCGATCCTCTTCCGACTCGTCGGTCGTGATTCCCTCGCCGTAGAGGGCGGGGCCCACCGGCATGAGGGAGAGGACTTCATCCGCGAGGACCTCGAGCTGGTCGTTCGTGAGCGCCGAGATCGGGATCACCGCATCCCAGTCCTCGCGCAGTGCATCGACCTCCAGGAGACGCTCGGTGATCTCGTCGCGGTCCGCGGCATCGGTCTTGGTGACGATGGCGATCTTCTTGGCGCGACGGTATCCGTCGAGCGAGGCAGCGATGCGGCGATCGCCCGGTCCGACCTTCTCGGTCGCCGGCACGCAGAAGCCGATCACATCGACATCGCCGAGCACCTGCTCGACGAGGTCGTTCAGGCGCTCGCCCAGAAGCGTGCGGGGCTTGTGGATGCCGGGGGTGTCGACGATGACGAGCTGCCCCGCGGGGCGGTTCACGATCCCGCGGATCGCGCGGCGGGTCGTCTGCGGCTTCTCACTCGTGATGGCGATCTTCTCGCCGACCAGCGCATTCGTGAGAGTCGACTTTCCGACGTTCGGGCGCCCCACGAAGGTCACGAACCCGCTTCGCGTCTGCTCAGTCATCGTTTCCGTCTCTCTCATCTGCGGCGTTATCCGCGTCGTCTGCCGCGCGTTCGACGAACACGGTCGCGATTCCGCGGCCGCGCCCTCGAGACGCGCCGCCGGTGAGGGTCAGCCCCTCCACCGTCGCCGTCGATCCCGGTTGCGGAACCTGGCCCAGTGCCTTGCCCAGCAGACCGCCGATAGAGTCCACGTCCTCGTCCTCGAGTTCGAGACCGAACAGATCGCCGACGTCCTCCAGCGAGAGTCGGGAGCTCACGCGGTAGCGTCCGTCGCCCAGTTCGACGACTTCAGCTGATACCTGATCGTACTCGTCGGAGATCTCGCCGACGAGTTCCTCGATGAGGTCCTCCAGGGTCACGAGGCCCGATATGCCTCCGTGTTCATCGATCACGAGGCACACATGCACGGCGTCGCGCTTCATCTGCTGAAGCAGCGTCTCGGCGCGCATGGACTCGGGCACGAAGGTCGCCGGACGCGAGATGGGGCGGATGGACGCCGTGCGCCAGGCGTTCTCATCGCGGAAGGCGAACAGCACCAGGTCCTTCAGGTACAGCACGCCGACGACGTCGTCGGCGTCGTCGTCGACCACCGGCATGCGTGACACACCACGCTGCAGGAACAGCGTCATGGCCTCGCTCGTCGTCGCGGTCGCATCGACCGTCACCATCTCGGTGCGGGGCACCATCACGGCACGGACGAACTGGTCGGTGAAGTCGAACACCGAGTGGATGAGGTCGCGATCGTCGGCCTCGATCAGGTCGTTCGAGGCGGCCTCGTCGACCATGCTGAGCAGCTGCTCCTCGGACGTGAACGAGCTGCGGCCGCGGCCGGGGGTGACCCGGTTGCCGAGCAGCACCAGTCCCTGGGCGAGCGGCCCGAGGATGATGCGAAGCCCGCGGACGATCCGCGCATTCGCGCGGAGCATGCCTTCGGCGTGATGCCGGCCGAAGGAACGCGGGCTCGCCCCCACCAGCACGAAGCTGATGCCCGTCATCAGCAGAGCCGCTGCGAGCATCGCCCACCAGATGTTGTCGAACAGGATGCTGAACGCGACCGTGACGAGCACGGCGGCGGCCGTCTCGGCGAGCACGCGGATGAACGCGACGGCGTTGACGTGTGCGTCCGGGTCAGCCGCGATCCGCACCAGCTGGCTGCCGTTGCGCCCTTCGGCGCCCATCTCCTCGATGTCCGAACGCGACGTGACCCCGAAGGCCGCGTCGATCGCCGCCATGAGCCCGCCGAATGCGACGAGCAGAACAGCGCCTGCGAGCAGGAGAGCGGCGGTCATCGTCGACGTTCAGCCGCGGCGAAGCCCTGGATGAGCTCCTTCTGCAGACCGAACATCTCGCGCTCCTCTTCGGGCTCGGCGTGATCGAAACCGAGGAGGTGCAGCAGTCCGTGCGTGGTGAGCAGGATCAGCTCATCCATCAGAGTGTGGCCGGCTGCCTGCGCCTGGGCCTCGGCGACCTGAGGGCACAGCACGATGTCTCCGAGCAGCCCTGGTGCCGTGGGGCGATCTTCGGTGCCGGGGCGCAGCTCATCCATCGGAAAGCTGAGAACGTCGGTCGGACCCGGCTCGTCCATCCACTGCACGTGAAGTGCCTCCATGGCGCCCTCGTCGACGAGGACGATCGCGACCTCGGCATCCGGGCTCACGTGCATCTGCGCCAGGTTGAAGTCGGTCAGCCGCTGCAGCACGGTCTCGTCGACGTCGATCGCCGACTCGTTGTTGATCTCGATCATGACTGTGCTCGTTTCATCAGGAGAGGCCTCGCTTCGGCATCCGGTCCCGGGGTCCTGGTCGTTGTGCGCCTCGGCGGTCGGCGCGATTGGCGAACTCCGCGGCCTGCTCGCGCTCGAAGCGCTGCGCAGTGCGGCGCTCGTCGTACTCGCTGTACGCGTCGACGATGCGTCCGACGAGCGAATGCCGCACGACGTCGTCGCTCGTGAGTCGTGCGAAGTGGATGTCGTCGATGCCGTCGAGCACTCGGGTCACGAGGCGGAGCCCCGAGGATCCCTGCGGGAGGTCGACCTGAGTGATGTCACCGGTGACGACCATCTTCGAGCCGAAGCCCAGACGGGTGAGGAACATCTTCATCTGCTCGGGCGTCGTGTTCTGCGCCTCGTCGAGAACCACGAACGAGTCGTTCAGCGTGCGGCCGCGCATGTACGCGAGCGGCGCGACCTCGATGGTGCCCGTCGCCATCAGGCGAGGGACGATCTCGGGGTCCATCATCTCGTTGAGCGCGTCATAGAGCGGACGCAGGTACGGGTCGATCTTGTCGGTGAGAGTGCCGGGGAGGAAGCCGAGACGTTCCCCTGCTTCGACAGCGGGGCGCGTCAGGATGATCCGGGTGACCTCCTTGCGCTGCAGCGCCTGGACGGCTTTCGCCATCGCCAGATAGGTCTTTCCCGTTCCGGCCGGACCGATGCCGAACACGATCGTGTTCTCCTCGATCGCGTCCACGTACTCCTTCTGGCCCAGGGTCTTGGGCCGGATGACCTTGCCGCGAGTCGACAGGATGGCCTCGCCGAGCACCTCGCTCGGGCGGGGTCCTCCGTCGTTGCGGAGCATGCGCGCCGAGCTCGTGACGTCGCTGGGAGCGAGGTCGTGGCCGGCCTTGGTCATGGTCATCAGCTCGTCGACGAGACTCTTCGCCTTCGCGACGGCGTCCGACGTGCCCGTGAGCGTGATCTCGTTGCCACGGACGAGCACCTGCACGTCGCGGTGCTCCTTCTCGAGCATCCGCAGCAAGCGGTCCTGCGGTCCGAGCAGCTGCACCATGGCGACGCCGTCGGCATAGATCTTCTCGACAGCGGTGTCGGATGCGGTGACAGGGTCGTTTTCGTCAGAAGCCAACGAGCTTGTTCTCCTCGATATCGGCGAGCACATGGGCGTGCACGTGGAAGACGGATTGGGCGGCGCTCGCGCCGTTGTTGAAGATGAGGCGGTACTCGCCGTTCGCATGCTCTGCGGCGAGCTGCTTGGCCGCGGCGACCATCTCGGCGAGAAGCCCCGGGTCGCCCTGAGCCAGCTCGGTGACGTCTCGGTAGTCCTCGGTCTTGGGAACCACGAGCGCGTGCAGAGGTGCCTGCGGGTTGATGTCGCGAATCGCGAACACCCGGCCGGTGTCCAGCAGGATCTCACCCGGGATGTCGCCGTTGAGGATGCGCGTGAAGATCGAGGGCTCGGACATGCTCTCAGTCTACTGACCGCAGCCCGGCGCGGCCCGTCCCCTCGTTCACCAGCGGCCGAGCGCCACCGAGAGCACGGCGATCGCCGCAGGACCCGCGGTGGAGGTGCGCAGCACCGTCTCCCCGAGGAGGACCCGTTCCGCACCGGCGTCGGAGAGCTTCGTGAGCTCCTCATCGGAGATCCCGCCCTCCGGGCCGACGACCAGCACGATGTCGCGGCCGTCCGGCTCGAGCTCGGACAATCGCGTCGATGCGCCAGGATCCAGCAGCAGCAGGCGCTGAGACGCTGCACGCACCGCGAGATCTGCCGTCGTCGCCGGAGGAGAGACCTCGGGAACCCAGGCGCGGTGCGCCTGCTTGGCCGCCTCTCGGACGATCGAGGACCAGCGTTCGCGCCCCTTGACGGCCTTCGGCCCCTCCCAACGGGACACGCTGCGGCTGGCCTGCCACGGGACGATCTCGTCGACCCCGAGTTCACACGCCGCCTGCACCGCCAGCTCGTCGCGATCGCCCTTCGCCAGAGCCTGTGCGAGGACGATCCGCGGATGCGGTGCGGATTCTTCGGATCGGGCCGACACGCGCACCTCGACGCGAGACGGTGACACCTCCTCGGCGACGCCGGTGAGCCACACCCCTGCACCGTCGCCGACCGTGACCGCCTCGCCGACGCGGAGCCGCCGGACGACCGCGGCGTGCTTGGCCTCAGCCCCGGTGAGCGACACGAGGTCGCCGACCGCAGCATCCGAGGAGTTCTCGACGAGGAAGTGGAGTGCCATGATCGCCGTCCGGATCAGTGCGAACGGAAGCGGTCGCGGAGCTTCGAGAACAGTCCCTGCTGGAACTGCGCCAGCTGCGGACCCGGCGCCTTCGTCTTCTTCGCGAAGTCCTCGATCAGCGCGCGCTGCGCAGAGTCCAGCTTGGTCGGGGTGACCACCTGCACGCCGACACGCAGGTCGCCCCGCTGGTTTCCTCGCAGCGGAGTGATGCCGCGGCCCTTGATGGTCAGGACGTCGCCCGACTGCACGCCCGAGCGGATCTCGAGATCGACCTCGCCGTCGAGCCCCTGGATGGTCGTCTCGGTGCCGAGGACGGCATCGGGCATCGACACCTCGAGTGTGGCGAGCAGGTCGTCGCCGTCGCGGCTGAAGGAGGGGTGCGGGTTGACGGAGACCTCGACGTACAGGTCGCCGTTCGGGCCGCCGGCCTTGCCGACCTCGCCGGAGCCGGGAAGCTGAAGACGGAGTCCGGTCTCGACGCCGGCAGGGATGTCGAGGGAGACGGTGCGGCGTGAGCGCACCCGACCCTGTCCTCCGCACGTGCCGCACGGGTACGGGATGGTGGTGCCGTAACCCTCGCAGGTGCCGCAGGGCTGAGACGTCACGACGTTGCCGAGCAGGCTCCGCACCTGACGCTGAACGTGACCGGAACCGCCGCAGATGTCGCAGGTGACGGGCGACGTTCCTTCCTGACAGCACGAGCCGTTGCACGTCTCGCACAGCACGGCCGTGTCGACCTCGATGTCGCGGTGCGCGCCGAAGACGACGTCGCCGAGATCGAGGGTCACGCGCACCAGGGCGTCCTGGCCGCGCTCGCGCCGCGACCGCGGACGCGCTCCGCGCCCGCCGCCCTGGCCTGCGCCGAAGAACGTCTCGAAGATATCTCCGAAGCCGCCGAACCCGCCGAAGTCGTTCGCCGCTCCGTCGCCCCCGCCCATGTCGTAGCGGCGGCGGGAGTCGTCGTCGCTCAGCACGTCATAGGCGTGCGTCACGAGCTTGAACCGCTCAGCGGCGTCTTCACCCGGGTTCACGTCGGGGTGGAGTTGACGGGCGAGGCGCCGGTACGCCTTCTTGATCTCATCGGTGGAGGCGTCGCGAGAGACGCCGAGTACCTCGTAGTGGTCTGCCACAATGGCCCTTCTGCGTGTGCTGTCATCTGGGCGGCCGCGTCAGCGGGCCGCCTCGTCTTCGTCGAGCATCCGCGACAGGTAGCGGGCAACCGCCCGTGCCGCCGCGAGATTGCTCGGATAGTCCATGCGCGTCGGCCCCATCACGCCGACGCGCGCCGTGCCGCTGGGGGCGGCGTAGTTGCTGGCGACGATCGATGCCTCGCCGAGTCCGAATGACGCGTTCTCGGTGCCGATGCTGGCTGCGAGGCCATGAGAGTCCGCCTCCATCTCGCTCATCAGGCGCAGCAGGGTCACCTGTTCCTCGATCGCCTCGAGGATGGGATGGATGCTGCCGCGGAAGTCCTGCTCGCGCTTCGCGAGGGTCGCCGCACCCGCCATCACCAGGCGCTCCTGACGGAACGCGCCGAGCTCGTCGATGACGATGGTCGCGAGTGCGCGAAGCACGATGTCGTGCGAATGCTCATCGTCGGTGAGCAGCGTCTGCAGCCGCTCAGCCGCATCGCTCACCGCCCGCCCGGTGATCAGCGCAGACAGGCGCGCACGGAGCAGCGCCATGTCGGCATCATCCACATCGACGGGCAAGGGGGCGATCCGCTGCGAGACGCCGCCCGCGTCGGTGACGAGCACGATGAGCAGCCGATTGGGAGCGAGCGCCACGAGCTCGAGATGCGTCAGGTGCGCGCGGGCGAACGACGGGTACTGCGCGAGGGCGACCTGACCCGTGAGCTGCGTGAGCACCCGGACGGTGCGCACCATCAGGTCGTCCAGATCAGAGGGAGCGGTGAGGAAGGACTCGATCGCCGTGCGCTGGGCAACGGAGAGCGGTCGCAGCTGCGCAAGGTGGTCGACGAAGACGCGATACCCCTTGTCGGTGGGGACGCGACCGGACGACGTATGCGGGGCGGCGATCAGCTCTTCGTCTTCGAGGAGTGCCATGTCGTTGCGGATCGTCGCAGCCGACACACCGAAGGAGTAGCGGTCGACGATCGACCTGCTGCCGACGGGCTCGTGGGTCTCGACGTAGTCCTGCACGATCGCGCGGAGAACCCGGAGGCCTCTTTCACTGACCATCGCAACTCCCTCCCTTTGGCACTCACTGGCTACGAGTGCCAATTCTACCCGCCCGTTCCGACCACATGCTGATCGCCATACGATGACGGGTATGAGTGTCGCCCCACAGGTCGCGGTCTCCGCCGGAATCGTGCGCGGCGAGGTGGTCGATGGTGTTCGGCGTTTCCTCGGCATCCCGTACGCGGCGGCGCCCTTCGGACCGAATCGCTTCCGCGAGCCCCAGCCGGCTCCTTCATGGGACGGCATCCGGGATGCCACGGCGTTCGGGCCGACCGCGCCTCAGCTTCCTTACCCCGGTGCCACCGGCGAGCTGCTGGGCTCGGTCGAGATTCCCGGCGACGACATCCTCTCCGCCAACATCTGGACGCCTCAGGACGCCGACCGCGCCCCGGTCGTCGTCTGGATCCACGGTGGCGCGCTCGAACGAGGCACCGCAGCGATCCCGCTGTATGACGGCGCCGGCTTCGCACGCGCCGGGATCGTCTTCGTGTCGATCAACTACCGCCTGGGATCCGAGGGATTCTCCGTTCTCGAGGACGCTCCCCGGAACCTCGGATTGCAGGATGCAGCAGCGGGACTCGCCTGGGTGCACCGCGAGATCGCCTCCTTCGGCGGAGAACCGGAGCAGATCACGGTCATGGGCGAGTCCGCGGGCGGTGCGATCGTCGCGGGGCTCCTCGCGAACGATTCGTCCCGGGCGCGGATCGCGCGGGCCATCATCGAGTCGGGGCCGCTCGAAGCGCAGACGGCGAAGAAGGCCGGCCGCGTCACGGCGCAGCTCGCCAAGCGGCTCGGAGTCGCCGCCGACCGAGCGGCTTTCGCGACGGTCTCCCCCGAGCAGCTGCTGGAGGCACGGCGCCAGCAGGCCGCAGGGTCATCTCCGCTCGGCGGAGCCCCAGGATTCCAGTTCGCTGTGGATGCCGGGTCTCTGCCGCGTTCTCCGCACGAGGTCCTCGCCGGCGCCGACGTGCCGCTCCTCATCGGGAGCAACACCGACGAGTACCGGCTCTGGTTCACACCCGCAGCCCTCGCCCGGATCAGCGAGATGAAGCTGCTGCTCGGACGACTCGCTCTGCGGATCCCCCGCCGAGCGGTGGCCGCCTATCGCTCGGCCTTTCCCGGCGCGACCACGGGCGAGATCTTCGGCCAGCTCGCGACCGACATCATGCTGCGAGGGCCGCTGACGACGCTGGCGAGGGCCCGCACGGCACCGACCTACGTCTACGAGTTCGCGTGGCGGAGTCCCGTCCGCGACCTGCGTGCCGCGCACGCGCTCGAGCTGGGGTTCGTCTTCGATCGCCTCGGCGACCCCGAGGCGAAGCGCCTCGCAGGCGCTGAGGCGCCGCAGGGGCTCGCCGATGAGATGCACTCCGCGTGGGTCTCCTTCATCAAGACCGGAGACCCCGGCTGGCCGGTCTTCGGTGCGGAGCGCACCACCCGCCTGTTCGACACCGACAGCGCCACGGTGCCGCAGCGACGGACCGACGCGCTCGACCTGCTTCCGTAGCGCGCGTCTCTGCTCAGTCGGTGAGTTCGCGCACCACGGCGTCGGCGAGCAGCCGACCGCGCAGAGTGAGCTGAACGCGTCCGCGCACTGCGGCGGCCGGGTCGACGAGTCCGTCCGCGATCAGGCCGGCGACCCTGGTGCGTTTGTCTGCCTGGAGGTCGGCGACCGCGATCCCCTCGCGGATCCGGCTCAGGAGCAGGACCCGCTCGAGCATCGTGGACTCCTCGTCGGGGCGCTCGGTGCCCGCCGCGGGCGACTCCGAGGCCGCGAGACGCTGAGCGTAGGCGGCCGGGTGCTTGACGTTCCACCACCGCAGACCAGCGACATGGCTGTGCGCGCCGGGGCCGAACCCCCACCAGTCGCTTCCCCGCCAGTATGCGAGGTTGTGTCGCGAGCGCTGGGCCACGCTGCGAGACCAGTTGCTGATCTCGTACCAGTCGAAGCCCGCCGCCGCGAGACGCGCATCGGCGAGCTCGTACATGTCGGCCTGCAGATCGTCGTCCGGCGACGGCACCTCGCCCCGGCGGATCTGCCGGGCGAGCTTGGTGCCGTCCTCGATGATCAGCGCATAGGCCGAGATGTGGTCGGAGTCGAGCGCCAGCGCCGCCTCGATCGAAGATTCCCAGTCGGCCAGCGACTCCCCCGGCGCTCCGTAGATCAGGTCGACGCTGACCGCGAGACCCGCATCCTTCGCTGCCGCGACGGCTGTCGTCACATTCTCGGGCCGGTGGGTGCGGTCGAGAGCCGCGAGCACATGGGGAACGGCCGACTGCATGCCGATCGACAGCCGCGTGACCCCGGCATCCGCGAGGGTTCGAGCGACGTCCGGCGTCACCGTATCGGGGTTCGCCTCCACCGTGACCTCTGCGCCGTCGACCAGCCCGAACGCATCTGTCGCAGCATCGAGCATGCGGGCGAGGTCACCGGCCGGCAGCAGGGTGGGCGTGCCTCCGCCGAAGAACACCGTGTCCATGGGGCGCAGCGCGCCCGCGTCCGCGAGGACGCGTCTCGCGAGGTCGATCTCCGTGATCAGCGTCGAGGCGTAGTCCTCCTGCTTCGCGCCTCGGAGCTCGCCGGACGTGTAGGTGTTGAAGTCGCAGTAGCCGCAGCGCACCCGGCAGAACGGGACGTGCAGATAGGCCGAGAAAGGCACGGCGCGATCGATCGGCAGATCGGACGGAAGACGGCCGTCGGCCGGTGCCGGATCGCCGAGAGGAAGCGGGCCGGCCATCAGAGAGGTGCGGCCATCAGACGGGGGTCGCGTACAGCGGCGAGATCGCCCGCAGATAGCGCGCGAAGAGCTCACGTCGGCGACGCTTCACGAGAGGCGGGATGACGCGGTAGAGCAGGGAGTTGGGGGCGTCGAACGCCCGCACCGTGAACCAGACCTCGTCGTTGTCTTCGCGCCAGTCGATGTCGAACGACTCCTCGCCCCGCACGACCGACCCGCCGACGGTGCCGAGCACGAAGCCGATCCGTCGCTTCTCCTCGGTCACCGAGATCACGCGGAGCTCGGCATCCGCTCGCATCCCACTCACACGCCCATGCAGACGAAGAGTCATCCCCGGCCCTGCGAACGGAGTTCCCTCGGCATCGAAACGCTGCTCGACGTCGTTCTTGCTCGGGGCGATCGGATTTCCCTCGGCATCGAAGCTCACACCTGCGTACGCGGGGCCGGGAGCCGGACGGACATCATCGACGCTCAGACCTGATGCGCGCTGCGCCGTCCAGGTGAGGAGTGCTTCGCCCGCAGACCGGAACCGCTCGACACCGCTGCCGATCCGCCAGGAGTTCTCCGCAGGGATGCTGCGCTCCGGCGGGTACTGCATCAGGTCGGGCGCGTGGGTCGCACCCACGGCCGCATAGTCCACCGTGTCGTCTCGGAAAGTCCCGCGCCGCATGTTTTCGAGCCTACTTCCCGTTCCCTGGAGGATCACCCTGTACGCGCCGGAACCGCCCGACCCGCAGAGCTCCTACTTCTTTTCCTTGCCTTCGACATCTCCCGAGAGTGCAGCGATGAACGCCTCCTGGGGGACCTCGACCCGTCCGACCATCTTCATGCGCTTCTTGCCCTCTTTCTGCTTCTCGAGGAGCTTGCGCTTACGGCTGATGTCACCGCCGTAGCACTTGGCGAGCACGTCCTTGCGCAGCGCTCTGATCGTCTCGCGGGCGATGATCCTGGCGCCGATGGCGGCCTGGATCGGCACCTCGAAGTTCTGGCGAGGGATCAGCTTGCGCAGTCGCTCCGTCATGAGCGTGCCGTACGCGTAGGCCTTGTCGCGATGCACGATCGAGCTGAACGCATCGACCTTGTCGCCCTGCAACAGGATGTCGACCTTCACGAGGTCCGCTTCCTGCTGTCCGGCGGGCTCGTAGTCGAGCGACGCATAACCCTGAGTCTTCGACTTGAGCTGATCGAAGAAATCGAAGACGATCTCGCCGAGCGGCATCATGTATCGCAGCTCCACGCGCTCCTCCGAGAAGTACTCCATGCCCAGAAGCGAGCCGCGGCGGGACTGGCAGAGCTCCATGACGGTGCCGACGTAGTCCTTGGGCAGCAGGATGGCCGTCTTGACCATGGGCTCGGACACGGAGCCGATGCGCCCGTCGGGGTACTCGCTCGGGTTCGTGACCGTCACGGTCTCGCCGGTGTCGCTGGTGAGCACCTCGTAGATCACGCTGGGCGCGGTCGTGATGAGGTCGAGACCGAACTCGCGCTCGAGACGTTCGGTGATGATCTCGAGGTGCAGCAGGCCGAGGAAACCGCATCGGAATCCGAACCCGAGGGCGACCGACGTCTCGGGCTCGTACTGGAGCGAGGCGTCGGAGAGCTTCAGCTTGTCGAGCGCTTCGCGCAGCTCCGCATAGTCGCTGCCGTCGATCGGGTAGATGCCCGAGAAGACCATGGGCTTCGGGTCGGTGTAGCCGGCGAGGGCCTCGGTCGCGGGCCTGCGCGCCGTCGTGACGGTGTCTCCGACCTTGGAGAGCCGCACGTCCTTCACGCCGGTGATGAGGTAGCCGACCTCGCCGACACCCAGACCCTTGGTGGGCACCGGCTCCGGGCTCGACACGCCGACCTCGAGCGCCTCGTGGGTAGCACCCGTGGACATCATCTGGATGCGCTCGCGCGGGGACAGACTTCCGTCGATCATGCGGACGTAGGTGACCACGCCTCGATAGGCGTCGTAGACGGAGTCGAAGATCATGGCGCGGGCCGGGGCATCGGCATCGCCGACGGGCGCCGGGATCTCCTTGACCAGGCGATCGAGCAGTTCCTCGACCCCCACACCGGTCTTGCCCGAAACCCGCAGCACGTCCTCCGGCTTGCCGCCGATGAGCGATGCCAGCTCCTTGGCGTACTTGTCGGGATCGGCCGCCGGCAGATCGATCTTGTTCAGCACGGGGATGATGTGCAGATCGTTCTCGAGCGCCAGATAGAGGTTCGCGAGCGTCTGGGCCTCGATGCCCTGGGCGGCGTCGACGAGCAGGATCGCTCCCTCGCACGCGGCGAGAGAACGTGACACCTCGTACGTGAAGTCGACGTGCCCCGGGGTGTCGATCATGTTGAGCGCGAAGGTCTCGCCGTCGATCTCCCACGGCATCCGCACGGCCTGGCTCTTGATGGTGATGCCGCGCTCGCGCTCGATGTCCATGCGGTCGAGGTACTGCGCGCGCATGTCACGGTCCGAGACCACGCCGGTGATCTGGAGCATGCGGTCGGCGAGGGTCGACTTGCCGTGATCGATGTGCGCGATGATGCAGAAATTGCGGATCTGCGCCGAAGGCGTCGCGGCAGGCTGAAGCGGAGTGAGGGCGCGTGGTGACATGTCCTGACGATTCTACGGTGAGGCGCGACTAATGCCCGCTTCGTCCGATCCGGTGATATTCTGCCGAGGTTGCCCGGGAGCCATCCGTGACACCGGATCCCGTGAGCGACAAGACTCCGTCACAGACCAAGTGGAGGCGTCGTGTCGCGCAGATCGGCTGATGGTGATTGACTGTCTTCCCGGCTCAGCGTTGCGTCGGCGGATCCCGCGTGCGTCTGTAAAAGAGAAAGAATCATCACCTTGATCAAGTATCTGTTGCGCCGCCTGCTGGGTTGGGTGCTGATGATCGTCATCGCGACGAACATCACCTACTTCCTCGCGTGGCTGTACCTCGACCCTGAGAACAACTACGTCGGACGGCGTCCTCCTCTCTCCGCCGACCAGATCGACAATCTGCTGGGTCCTCGCAACCTCAGCGAGTCGGTGCCTCTCATCGAGCGGTGGTGGACCTGGTTCTCGAACATCCTCTTCCACTGGAACTGGGGCCTCAGCCCGACGGGCGAGTCGATCAACGAGCAGGTCGCCTACCGCGTCTGGATCAGTGCCGAGCTCGTGCTCGGTGCGACGATCATCACGACGATCCTCGGCATCGCCCTCGGCGTGTACACCGCCTCGCGGCAGTACAAGCTCGCTGACCGCATCGGTCAGGGCACGAGCATCATCACGATGAACATCCCCACCGTCGTCGCCGGCTTCGCTCTGGTCCTTCTGGCGATCAACTTCAACAACGCGGTCGGCACGACCGTCTTCTACGTGGTGGGTTCGTCCAGTCAGGGGGTGGAGGGCTTCTTCCCCGTACTCGTCGATGTGCTGCAGCATCTGACCCTCCCCACGCTGGCCCTCGTACTCACGGGGTATGCCGGCATCCACTTCCTCCAGCGCTCGCTGCTGCTCGACAACATCAAGGCCGATTACGTGCGCACCGCACGGGCGAAGGGGCTGACCAAGCAGCAGGCGATCCGCAAGCACGCTCTGCGAACGTCGCTGATCCCCGTCACGACGCAGGTCGCATTCACCATCCCGGCCGTCTTCACGGGTGCGGTGCTGACCGAGACGATCTTCAACTGGAACGGGATGGGGCGCTACTTCATCCAGACCCTCAACAACAACGACATCCACGGCGTCGTCGCGGTCGCGGCATTCGGCGCCCTGATGACCGCGATCGGCGCGATCCTCGCCGACATCGCCGTCGTCGTCCTCGATCCGAGAGTGCGGGTGAGCTGATGGCTCTGGAAAGCATCGGGGTCTCCCCCGAAATCGCAGACAAGCCGAAGAACCGCAAGCGCACTTCGATGCTGACGCTGTACACGCGTCGCTTCATGCGCAACCGCGGCGCGCTGATCGGCGTCGTCATCCTCGCTCTGCTGGTGGTCTTCGCGATCGTCGGTCCGCTGATCTCGCCCTATTCGCACACCGACCTCGACTTCCTCGCGCTGCGCACGGGGCCGTCGGCCGAGCACTGGTTCGGGACGAACGGATCGGGCAACGACAACTTCGCGCAGGTCGCTGTCGGCCTCCAGCGCTCGATGATGATCGCTGCGCTGGTGGCGATCGGCACGACCGTGGTCTCGGCCATCGTCGGTGCGACGGCCGCGTACTTCGGCGGACGCTACGAGCGCATCATGCTCGCCATCATCCACTTCATGATGGTCGTGCCGAACTTCCTCATCCTCGCGATGATCTCGAACGACGCCGGCGGAAACTGGCTCGTGATCTCGCTCGTGATGATCTTCATCGTCGGATGGTTCTTCCCCGCGCGCGTCATCTGGACGCTGTCGCTGTCGATCCGCGAGCGCGAGTACGTCCACGCCGCCCGCTACGCCGGTCTGTCGGGCATGCGGATCGTGATCCGCCACATGCTGCCGAACATCGGCTCACTGCTGGTGATCAACTTCACCCTCGGCGTCGTCTCGGCGGTGCTCACCGAGACCGCCCTGTCGTTCCTCGGGTTCGGTGTGAAGCTGCCCGACGTCTCACTCGGTGCGCTCATCGGCTACGGCTCGAGCACGCTCGTGAGTGCGCCGTGGCTGTTCTACTTCCCCGCGGCGGCGCTGACGCTGCTCACCGTCTCGATGGCACTCATCGCCGACGGTCTGCGCGACGCCCTCGATCCGACCTCGGCGGCTGGAGGTCGCGCATGAGTACTGTTCTTTCGGTCCGAGACCTCAAGGTCAGCTTCCCGTCCGAAGCTGGTCGCGTGGACGCCGTGCGTGGGGTCTCCTTCGATCTCGAAGCGGGCAAGACGCTCGGTATCGTCGGCGAATCCGGCTCCGGCAAGTCCGTCACCTCGCTCGCGATCATGGGCCTGCTCGACGACAATGCCAAGGTCAGCGGCTCCATCGTCTACGACGGCCAGGAGCTTCTCGGCAAGTCCGACAAGCAGCTCTCGGTGATCCGCGGCAACGGCATGGCCATGGTCTTCCAGGACCCGCTGACGTCGCTCACTCCGGTCTTCACGATCGGCGACCAGCTGATCGAGGCGCTCACCGTGCACCGTCGACTGTCGAAGAAGGATGCCTGGGACCGCTCGGTCGAGCTGCTGAAGCTCGTGGGGATCCCCGAGGCGGAGCGCCGGATGAAGGCGTTCCCGCACGAGTTCTCCGGCGGCATGCGCCAGCGCGTCGTGATCGCCATCGCGATGGCCAACAATCCGAAGCTGATCATCGCCGACGAGCCGACCACCGCGCTCGACGTCACCATCCAGGCGCAGATCCTCGAGCTCATGGAGAAGGCGCAGGAGGAGACCGGCGCCGCGATGATCATCATCACCCACGACATGGGAGTCGTCGCGAAGACCGCCGACGACGTGCTTGTGATGTACGCGGGAAAGCCCGTCGAGCACGCACCGGTGCGCGAACTGTTCTACCGCACCCGGATGCCGTACTCGATCGGCCTGCTCGGAGCCATCCCCCGCGTCGACAAGACCGAGAAGGTGCCGCTGATCCCGATCAAGGGCAACCCTCCGCTGCTGATCAACCTGCCGGATGCGTGCCCGTTCGCGGCGCGCTGCCCGATCGCTATCGATGCGTGCCGTGAGCGTGAGCCCGACCTGCTGCCGATTACCACGAGCGGGCACACCGATCACTCGGTCGCCTGCATCCGCGCGAACGACATCGACGACGATGGGAAGATCGGCGGGCTGCCGGTGTTCCCGATCCCCGAGATCCCCGAGAGCACGCTCGCCAAGGTGCCGCGCGAGGATCGCCCGATCACGCTGGAGGCGGTCAACCTCAACAAGATCTTCCCGCTGATGAAGGGCGCATTCTTCAAGCGCAAGGTCGGCGAGGTGCACGCTGTCAAGGGCATCAGCTTCGACATCCGCCAGGGTGAGACCCTCGCGATCGTCGGCGAGTCCGGCAGCGGCAAGACCACGACGCTGCTGCAGATCATGGACCTGGTCGAGCAGGAGGACGGCGACATCCGGATCGGCGGCACCAGCGTCGCCGACATCAAGAACCGTGCAGAGGAGCGCAAGCTCCGCCGCGACCTGCAGATCGTGTTCCAGGATCCGATGGGGGCACTCGACCCTCGAATGACCGTCTGGGACATCATCGCCGAGCCGATGCTCGCGATCGGCATGAGCAAGGACGAAGTGTTCGACCGCGTCGAAGAGCTCATGGGGCTCGTCGGTCTCGACCCCGCGCACAGCGATCGATTCCCCCAGGCGTTCTCGGGCGGCCAGCGTCAGCGCATCGGCATCGCACGAGCACTGTCGACGAACCCCAAGATCGTCGTGCTCGACGAGCCCGTCTCGGCGCTCGACGTCTCGATCCAGGCCGGCGTGATCAACCTGCTCGACGAGCTGAAGGCCAAGCTCGGCCTGTCGTATCTGTTCGTCGCCCATGACCTCGCGGTCGTGCGGCACATCGCCGACCGGGTCGCCGTGATGTACAAGGGATCGTTCGTCGAGCACGGTGATGTCGATCAGGTGTTCGACGATCCACAGCATCCGTACACGAAGGCGCTGCTGTCGGCGATCCCGATTCCCGACCCTGACATCGAGCGCACCCGCGAGCGGATCATCCTCCCGGTCGAAGGCTTCGACGCCGAGGCGATCGCCGCCAGCTGACCTGTTTACCGATGTGCACAGTCCGGTAACGGTTCCGTGTCCCTGGGGTTTCGCCCGCGAGTTGCGGGGTTAGTCTGCCCCTATCCCAAGTAAGGCCGACAGGCACTAAGGAGTACCATGAAACGGCATCAGAAGCTGATGGGCATCGCTGCTCTCGGCGCCGCCTTCGCACTCGTCATGAGCGGGTGTGCACCGGCAGGCAACGGCGGCGGCAACAGCGGCGAAGGCGAAGCTCAGACGGTCGAGGGCGCGGACTACAACCCGCAGCCCCGCGAGAACCTCGCAGAGGGTGGCGAGCTCCGCATCCCGATCTCGAACATCGCCGAGCAGCTGAACTACTTCCACAGCGACGGCGACGCGCGCGTCACGCAGGTCGGCACGTGGTTCCGCCCGCAGATCCTGCTCATGGATCCTGACGGCACCGTCAAGAAGAACGACGCGTACCTCGACGACTACTCCTTCGGTGTCGAGGACGGCAAGACCGTCCTGCACTTCAAGGTCAACGAGAAGGCGGTCTGGAACGACGGCACGCCGATCGACGTCACCGCGTTCAAGGCCACCTGGGAAGCCCAGAACGGCGAGAACGAGGAGTACCAGCCGAACGCGACCGACGGCTGGAAGGAGATCGAGTCCGTCGAGGCCGGCGAGAACGACCGCGACGTCATCGTCACCTTCAAGGGCGAGTTCGCCTGGCCCGAGATGGTCTACTCGCAGCTGCTGCACCCGGCGGTCAACACGCCTGAACTCTTCAACACCGCCTTCCTCGGCGACTGGCACCCGGAGTGGGGCGCTGGCCCCTACACGGTCGAGAACTTCGACAAGACCGGCGGCGTCGTCACCCTCGTCCCGAACGAGAAGTGGTGGGGCAACGCTCCGCTGCTCGACAAGGTCTCCTTCATCCAGATGGAGCCGACCGCGGCGGTCAACGCACTGCGCAACGGCGAGGTCGACATGGCCGAGACCGGCAGCGCCGAGCTGCTCGCACAGGTCGAGGGCCTCGAAGGTGTCAAGACCTACAAGGGCCAGGCCACCGCGAACGCGATCTTCACGCTGAACTCGACCAACCCCGTGCTGGCCGACCTCGAGGTCCGCAAGGCCGTGTTCGAGGCCATCAGCATCGAGCAGGTCAAGGACATCGTCTTCAACGGTCTGAACTACACGGAGGAGCCCGCCGGTTCCCTCACGCTGTTCTCGTTCCAGCCGAACTACATCAACGCGCTGGAAGAGGCCGGCCGCAAGGACGGCGACACCGAGGGCGCCAACAAGCTCCTCGATGAGGCCGGCTGGGTCGCCGGTGCCGACGGCATCCGCGAGAAGGACGGCCAGCGCCTGTCGCTCGTCTTCCCGAACCACTCCGACACCGAGACCGCTCGTGCCCGCACGCTCGCGGTTCAGGCTCAGCTGAAGGAGGTCGGTGTCGAGGTCGTCATCGACCAGCGTCCGTCGGCGGACTTCGCAGAGGACTACACCACGCAGAACGGTGACATCTTCTTCCTCAACTTCACGTCGTCCGACCCGTTCGGTGCTGCCTGGTTCTGCCAGCTGTACTGCTCGGACAGCGGCCTGAACCTCTCGGGCACCGGCACCGAGGAGATCGACAAGATGATCCACGATGAGCTCGAGACGATCTCCGACCCGGTCGAGCAGACCAAGAAGGCCATGGAGATGGAGTCCGAGATCTTCGCGAAGACCTGGGGCGTCATCCCGGTTCTCAACGGCCCGGAGATCTGGACCGTCAAGGAGGGTCTCGCCAACCTCACGCCCGAGCCCTACGTGGGCCTCGACCTCTTCGGCATCACGCCGGTGGAGAACGTGGGATACGAGAAGTAATCCATTCGGAGCCTGACTCATCAGGGCTTCGCGGCGGGGTCGGTGGTTCATCCACCGGCCCCGCCTTTCTCTATGCTGAAGGCGTGAGCGTCCAGATCGTCTTCGTGCACGGCATCCGCACGTCCGCGACGATGTGGCGCTCGCAACTCGAGTTCCTCGCCGACCAGGGCATCCCTGCCGTCGCTGTCGATCTTCCCGGCCACGGCACGCGGATGAACGAGGACTTCACCCTGCACGAGGCGCTCCACACGATCGACGTCGCGGTGCGCGACGCCGCGACGCGCGGGCCCGTGCTGCTCGTCGGACACTCGATGGGCGGCCTGCTGTCGCTCGCCTATGTCGGAGGCGCCGAGACACCGCGAGTCGCCGGACTGGTGGCCGCGTCCTGCACCTCGCTCCCCCGCGGCGCGGGGCTTGCGGCGTATCGTGCGATCGCCCGGGCCGTCGACCGTCTGCCGGATCGAGGGATGTGGCTCACGAGGCGGTTCCTCGCCGCGACGATCCCGATCGAGACGCGCGGAGACTTCGCCGCGGGAGGCTACGCCCTGGATACGCAGGACACCGCTCTTCGGAACCTCGCCACCCTCGACCTCGCGACCGCCGTCTCTCGCATCGAGGTGCCGCTGTGGTTCGTGAACGGGCAGTGGGATCAGCTGCGGGTCAACGAAGCCCTCTTCCGACGGCTCGCGCCGCACGCCGAGCTGATCGTCGTGCCTCGCACCACCCACCTCGTCACCGCGATGCGTCCGCAGATCTTCAACATCGTCCTGCGACTGGCCGTCGCGACCATCGAGTCCGAAGCTACGGCTGCGGCAGCGGATCCCGCGCAGGCTGCCTCGCGAGAGCGGTGAGCCCGCCGCCGACGAGCGACAGCACGGCGGCGACGACGAACACGAGCCAGAACCCGCCGACGAGCGCCACGAGGCCTGCGCCGAGCACAGGGCCGATCAGCTGGCCGAGGGCGGCGGTGACGTACACGATGCCGAGGTCGCGGGCGTGGTCCTTCTCGTCGGGAAGCAGATCGGCAGCGAAGGCGAGTCCGACGGTGGAGAACGCGCCGTAGCCGAGCCCCATGAGCGCCGCCGCGAACATCGTCGCCTCGAACGTCGGGACCAGGGCGATCACGATGCCCGAGGCCGCCTGCACGAACGTGGCCAGGATGGTGAGGGTGCGTCTGTTGCCGGTGCGGTCGGACAGCACGCCGGTGAAGACCGACGCGAGCACCACGAACAGCGTGTAGACCACGATCAGGAGCAGCAGGTTGTCCTGCGCCACCGTCGTCTCCTGGTGCAGGCCGTGAAGCAGGAAGAAGAGGAACAGCGCGGTGCCCAGCGCGTTGCCGATGTTGGTCACGAGGCGGCCTGACAGCATCCAGGCGAAGTCCCGATCGCGCAGCGATGCCAGCAGCCGACGATCGCTCTTGCCGGGCTGGGTGCGGACGAGCGCCGGCGGGTCGGGCAGAAGCAGCGCCGCGGCCGTTCCCACGGCCGCGATCACCGCGGCGAGCAGAAGGTAGCCGTCGCGGATGCCGAGGCCGAGGAGCACCACGAGACCCACCCCCAGGACGATCCCCACCGCCTGACTCGATCCCACGGCCGCGGCTGCCGCGCCCCGTTGCGTCGTCGGGAGCTGATCGGCGATGAGTGCGGTGAAGGCGGCCGACGACACCGAGACGCCGATAGACACCCCGACCCACGCGGCGCCCACGGCCCAGGGACCTTCGCTGAAGCCGGTGACGATGAGGAAGACCGCGGTGACGAGCACGCCCCCGATCGCCCAGGGGCGCCGGCGTCGGCGTCCGACTCGTGCTCGGTCTGACAGAGCGCCGGCCACCGGGCCTGCGACGATGCCGGCGAGACCGCCGATGCCGAGCACGAACCCCGAGGAGATGACGCCGCTGATCCAGTCGTCCTCCGCGGTGTCGAGTTGGAGTGGCAGCAGAAGCTGAACGGGCGTGAGCTGCACGGTCCAGATGGCCAGCCAGGCGAGGGTGAACACGGTCATCCATCGCGGCCCGACCCTGCGGAAGCTGGGCATCGGCGAGACAGCGGGGACGGCGGGGCTCATGTCGCTCCTTGACGTCGATCTCGCGACGCGAGTGTCGGGATACTGATGATTGTGCACCCGCACGCCCCGATGCCGCATCCTGCACGAGAAGACGCGGCCCCCGTTTAGGGCGAACCGCCCCGATGCTGGTAGAGTTGGTTCTTGGCTTGCGTGTGGGTTCTTCCCTCACGACCGCCGAGTGGAAGCCCTCTTCTTCTGCCGGCATTTCCTAACAACTCCGTACAGAAAGCGTCCACACGTGGCAAAC
>Ga0308167_1001073_pt1 | contig 35935 bp, 25 predicted proteins | sample PhyCR1_2_FD_202138 | JGI IMG/M metagenome (GOLD analysis project Ga0308167, IMG submission 202138) | Phyllosphere microbial communities from UC Gill Tract Community Farm, Albany, California, United States - DLSLRC.R1 | ecosystem: Host-associated > Plants > Phyllosphere > Unclassified | place... | reverse complement strand
TCGTGGGTGGCTGCCTGACGAATTTGCACCACCGCGTTCAGCAGTGGCGCCGCAGCCTGAAGTAATAGATTCTCATTGCCTGAGGGGGTCGCCTCACGCGCAGGGGATTCCACAGTCATTAATTAGTGATCTTCCAGCCAATGGCTAATCCCTGTACCCGCAGCCCGGGACGGTGCTGCGGGCAATATGCGCCGGATTTCATATTCAGTCTAAGATCCAGGTCGCGGTATCGTTAGTCCGACAGGCTTTGCTGGCACCACCGACGGCCACGCAGACCTGTTTGGTTTTGCGGGGACGGGGACGATCGCTCTGCACCGTCGCATCGTAACGATCGCTCGCTACACCCGCTTTTAACGGCACATAACCGATCAGCGGGCCGTCAGCCTGGTCAGCAATCGCCAGCCAGCTGTGTTCCACATTACCTAATACTTCAAACGGTTTACCCGTTTCGAGATAGCGAACCACTTTGCCGCCGTAGTCAGGCGAGGTCATGACGGAGGCGCCATAGAGCGCGCGCCAGGTCTGATTGACCGGCTCAAATTCTGTCGGTGCCGCGACAGCGTGTCGATGGACCAGTTTGACGCCGTTAATTTCGCTGGTGACCAGCGTATCGTCAGTGACGGGCGGCGGCGGGGCCTTACAGCCTGCCAGGGTAAGAACCGCCAGCAGTGTTAACGCAAGACTCTTTTTCACCATGTTCCTCGTGATCTCATCAAAGTATCTGCATGTTGCCGGGCCCGATGCCTGGAGGCGCGGTTTGTCGCGCTGCATCGTGCCGAAATTCTGTTTTTCAAAAAAAGGTCAGTTTACATCAGGATAGTAACGTATTCAGTCTACCTAAGACTTTTGAGAATTCAAACCATTGCACCTGCTGCCAATGCGTGATAGCGGGCGCTTACGGGCGGGTTTCGGTGTCAGAAAAGCGCCAGCGAATGTGATAGTTAAAGCGAACTGAATTATCGCAGAGACAAACTGATTGAGAACAGTGCCGCGCATTCTGCCATGCAATGAATCCGATTGGAAACTATTAAGATTTCCTTATAACTTGTTGCCAGAAAAAATTATCAGTTTGCGTTAAGAATCTTATCAAAATTCAGAATTTACGCCGGATTCTGACGCTCTTTTTTCCGGAAAGCGGCACGCCTTTTGCTACTAAAAAGTTTTAACTCCACGGAGGTGAGCAATGAGTGATGCCCTGACCTGGCTACAGGCATCGCGTGACAGCGATATTGCCAGCCTGCAACGGCTGCTTAAGACGGGCGAGCTGATGGCTGCCATCAGTGAACTGGTTCATCGGCTGCAGCGTGAACGTGGTGCAAACAACCTCTGGATCTGCTCGGGCGGCGCACTGTTCAGTGCTGAGCGTCTCGCCCGACAGCAGGAGGTCTGTGACGGCCTGAAGCACTTTTATCAGGCGCTCCCGCCCGCCGTGGCACAGCCTGGCTATAGCCGCTTCTGTAACCTGATTGCTGCCACTCTGCAGTCGCTGGCGGGGCTGCCCGCACTGCGTCAGCAAATCAGCCAGCGTGAGTTGGATCAGGCTGCGGCGATGGCCGCCTTCAATCAGGTGATCCGCACCTTACTCAATCTGGTGTTTGAGGCGGCCGACACCGCCAGCTATCCCGGCATTTCCCGCGCGCTTATCGCCCTGTTCAGCTTTATGCAGGGCAAGGAACTGGCTGGTCAGGAGCGGGCTATCGGCTCCGCTGGCTTTGCGGCGGGGCAGTTCACATCTGACCAGCGCAGCCAGATGGTGGCCCTGATCGCGGCCCAGGAGCAGAGCTTTACCACCTTCCGGGAGTTTGCTGACAGCGCCGCCTGTGAATGCTGGCGGCCGCTGGCTCAGCCCGGTCGGGACATCGAACGTCTGCGGCGCATCGCCTGCACTGGCGGACGGTATGATGAGACCGGCGCGCTGCACTGGTTTTCCCTGCTCTCTGAGCGGCTGGACCAGATGAAAACGCTGGAGGATGCCCTGACGGCCACGCTGATGCAGCGCTGCCGTGAGGCGATAGATCAGGCGCAGCGGCAGGCCGCACGCCCGGTCATCCAGGGCGACAGCAACTTCTCGCTCTACGTCTCCGGGGCTGACTGGCTGCCCGGCGCCGCTGCACTCAACAGTGACGGCCTGGCCCCGCAGCTCGGGCGTTCGGTACTGTCACTGATTGGTGAGCAGTCACAGCGTCTGCAACAGCAGGCGGATGAACTGGCGTCAATGCGGGCCTCACTTGACGAGCGGCGGGTGGTTGATCAGGCCAAGCACTGGCTGATGCAGCAGCAGGGGTTCAGCGAAGAAGCCGCCTGGCAGGCGCTGCGCAAAAGCGCGATGAATCAGAATAAGCGGGTACTGGAAATCGCGCAGGCGGTGCTGGCGGTGGCGAAAACGCTGAGCAGCTAACCCGGATGAGGTAGCTGCACAGACTTTGTGCGTGATCTGCGTCAAAAACGTGCAAAATTGTTTAAATTTTAACCCGTATACTGCTGCCAGCCGGCATTCGCGCGGTGTCGGCGATCTGGCACACCCTTTGCTTTAACCCTACAGAGAGTACGCATTGCTCCCGCCAATGGCGGTGGGGTCAGTGCTTTGGATAAAGGCGTCCATCCGCAGGCTTCGGCTTGTCGGAGGACGCCTTTTTTTATTTCTGTTCAGGGGCAACATGATGAGCAAAACGCCATTTTCACTGACACGACGTCAGGCGCTGATCTCCGGTGCTGCGCTGGGTGCGGCCTGGATCGTTCCGGGATTACGAAATGCAGTCTGGGCCGCAGGTTCTGATGCGCCAGAAAAGGCGCAGGTACGGGTGGGCTTTATTCCGCTTACCGACTGTGCGCCCGTGGTCATGGCGTCGGTAAAAGGCTTCGATAAGAAGTACGGTCTGACGCTTGCGGTCAGCAAAGAGGCGAGCTGGGCAGCAGTGCGTGACAAGCTGACCTCCGGCGAACTGGATGCGGCGCATGTGCTCTACGGCATGATCTACGCGCTGCAGCTGGGCGTGGCGGGACCGCAGCACGACATGGCGAACCTGATGACGCTCAACCACAACGGCCAGGCGATCACCCTGTCGAACCAGCTGAAAGCCAGTGGCGTCACCGATGCGGCCAGCCTGAAAAAAGCCGTTGATGGCAGCCCCAAAGGCAGCCTGACTTTCGCGCATACCTTTCCCACCAGTACGCACGCTATGTGGCTCTATTACTGGCTGGCCAATGCCGGCATTCATCCGTTTAACGACGTGCGCACCGTGGTCGTGCCGCCGCCGCAGATGGTGATGAACATGAAGATTGGCAACATGAGCGGCTTCTGCGTCGGTGAGCCCTGGAACCAGCGCGCCATCAGCGACAACATCGGCTTTACCGCCGCCACCAGCCAGCAGATCTGGCCAGAGCATCCGGAAAAAGTGCTCGGTACCCGCGCGCAGTGGGTGAAAGAGAATCCCAACACAGCCCGCGCATTGACCGCCGCCGTGCTGGAGGCCGCGCGCTGGATCGACGCCTCAGACGATAACCGCCGTGAAACCGCGCAGGTGTTAGCCGGGCGCGCCTGGATCAATACCAGAGTGGAGACGCTACAGGGGCGAATGCTCGGTCAGTATCAGAACGGGCTGGGGCAGTCATGGCAGGACGCGCATCCGATGCGCTTCTTCGACAACGGCAACGTCAGTTTTCCCTGGCTCTCAGATGGCATGTGGTTCCTGACGCAGATGAAACGCTGGGGGCTGCTCGCCAGCGATCCCGATTACCTCGCCGTGGCCCGCCAGATCAACCGCATTGATATCTATAAACAGGCCGCCAGCGCAGTCGGGCAGATTGCACTGCCCGCCAGCGAGATGCGCAGCAGCACCCTGATCGACGGCAAAGTCTGGGATGGCAGCAATCCTGCCGCCTACGCCGCCAGTTTCGCTATCAAACGTTAAGAGAGGTTGTTATGAGAACTGACGCGCGCGCGCTGGCTCAGCCAGAGCAAACCCCCGGCAGTGCCACCGTGATTCCGTTACAGGTCACCCCGAAAGCCGCCGTTCGTCCGGCACGGCTGCGTCCGTTTTTGCAGCGCTGTATTCCGGCTGCGGGTGGCCTGCTGCTGATGTTGCTGGTGTGGCAGATCGCCGCCTTGTCCGAACCCTCGTTTCCTTCGCCTTACGCGACCTGGCAGGCCGCACAGATTCTGTTCGCTGACCCGTTCTACAGCAATGGCCCCAACGATCAGGGCATCGGCTGGAATGTGATGGCCTCGCTGCAGCGCGTCGCCATCGGCTTCGGCCTCGCCGCGCTGGTGGGCATTCCAGCCGGTTTTCTGCTGGGGCGCTTCACCTTTATGGCGCGGATGTTCAATCCGATTATTGCCCTGCTGCGCCCGGTCAGCCCACTGGCCTGGCTGCCGATTGGACTGCTGCTGTTTCAGCGCGCCGAGCCGGCCGCCAGCTGGACCATTTTTATCTGTTCCATCTGGCCGATGATCATCAACACCGCCGAAGGGGTGCAGCGCATTCCACAGGATTATCTCAATGTCGCGCGGGTGTTACAGCTCTCCGAATGGACGGTGATGCGCCGGATTCTGCTGCCCGCCGTGCTGCCTGCGGTGCTCACCGGGGTACGTCTCTCTATCGGCATCGCGTGGCTGGTGATTGTTGCCGCCGAAATGCTGACCGGCGGGCTGGGGATCGGCTTCTGGATCTGGAATGAGTGGAACAACCTCAATGTGGCAAACATTCTGATCGCCATTCTGATTATCGGTGTGGTCGGGCTGCTGCTGGAGCAGGGCCTGATGCTGCTGGTGCGTCGTTTCAGCTGGGAAAAATAAGGAGAACATCATGCAGCAACACATTATTCGCGTTCAGCAGGTGAGCCAGCGTTTCAACACTGCCAGCGGCGAGTTCCTGGCACTGGACAGCGTCAGCTTTGATATCCACGAAGGGGAAACCCTGAGCCTGATTGGCCATTCCGGCTGCGGCAAATCGACGCTGCTGAACCTGATTGCCGGATTGACCCGTCCCAGCAGCGGCGTGCTGCTGTGTGATAACCGTGAGATTACCGGGCCGGGCCCGGAGCGCGCGGTGGTGTTTCAGAACCATTCACTGCTGCCGTGGCTGACGGCATTTCAGAACGTCGAACTGGCGGTTCAGCAGGTATTTAAAGGACGTTTCAGCAAAGCGGAGATGCGCGACTGGATCGAGCACAACCTTAATCGGGTGCAGATGAGCCACGCCATGCACAAGCGGCCTGGCGAAATCTCTGGTGGCATGAAGCAGCGCGTCGGCATTGCGCGTGCCCTGGCGATGAAGCCGCGTGTGCTGCTGCTGGATGAGCCATTTGGCGCGCTGGATGCGTTAACCCGCGCCCATCTGCAGGACAGCGTAATGCGCATTCAGCAGGAGCTGAACACCACCATTGTCCTGATCACCCATGACGTGGATGAAGCGGTGCTGCTGTCCGACCGGGTGCTGATGATGACTAACGGCCCGGCAGCGCAGGTCGGTGAAATCCTCACGGTCGATTTGCCCCGTCCGCGCTCGCGGGTCGCGCTGGCAGATGAGCCGCGCTACCACCAGCTGCGTCAGAAAGTGCTGCATTTTCTCTATGAAAAACAGACCACGGCGGCATAAGGAGCAGACCATGAGGCAACGGTTGCTGGTGATAGGCAATGGCATGGCGGGGATGCAGATGGTAGAGAGCCTGCTGCAACGTGCACCGCTGCGTTACGCCATCACGGTCATTGGCTGCGAGCCCCACGGCAACTACAACCGCGTGCTGCTGTCGCCGGTGCTGGCGGGTGAAAAGTCCTTCAGTGACACCCTGATCCACGATCGCGACTGGTATCAGCGGCACGGCGTCACGCTGCTGACTGGCGAAACCGTACTTCAGGTCGATCTGGCTGCGCGGACGGTGCAGACCGATCGGCGCCAGCTCGGCTGGGATCGGCTGGTGTTTGCCACCGGTTCACAACCCCGTCTGCCCGCAATTCCTGGTATCGATGCGGAAAGCGTACTGGGCTTTCGCAGCATCGCTGATGTCCGGCGACTCCTGGCGGGCCAGGGCCCGGTGGTGATACTGGGCGGGGGGTTTCTCGGCATTGAAGCGGCAGCAGCACTCCGCGCCCGTGGCCGTGAAGTCACGCTGGTCCACCACAAACCCTGGCTGCTGGATCGCCAGCTGGATGCAAAAGCGGGCGAGCTATTGCTGACGGCATTGGCACAGCGCGGCATCCGCTGTGAACTGAACAGCGGACTCACGGCGATTGATGAGGAGGGCGTGGTGCTGATTTGCGGGCGTCACTGCACCGCTGCGCAGGTGGTGATCGCCATCGGGGTGCAGCCGGAGGTAGCGCTGGCGCAGGCAGCGGGGCTGCCGTGTCAGCGCGGCATTCTGGTGGATGGTCAGCTGCGCAGCGTCATTCCCGATGTTTACGCGGTGGGTGAGTGCTGTGAAATCGCGGGCGAAACCTTTGGTCTGGTCGCGCCCTGCCTGGCGCAGGCTCAGATTCTGGCGGCGCAACTGGCTGGATCGCCACTGGCGGATTTTATCAGCCAGCCGCTGGCGACGCGCCTTAAGGTCAGCGGCATTTCGCTGTTCAGTGCCGGTGATGTCAGTGAGGCGCCGTCCATCAGCAGTTTTGATCCCCTCTCCGGCGACTACCGCCGCCTTTTTCTCCGTCAGGGCCGCCTCTGTGGCGTGCTGCTCTCTGGTGACACCCGGCAGGGCGCTGCACTGCTGGAACGTCTGCAGCGCGCTGAACCTGTCACGCTTGATGCCCTGTTCGATCACGATCAACCTGAACCGCAGCCACAGGCTGCAGAGAGTCCTGAGATGAGTAAACCGGTATTAGCCGTGATTGGTCACGGCATGGTCAGTCACCACTTTCTTGAACAGCTGGTTGCCCGCGAAATGCATCAGCACTATCACATCGTGGTTTACGGTGAGGAGCGCCAGCAGGCTTACGATCGGGTGCATCTGTCGGACTATTTCAACGGCAAAACGGCTGACGATCTGTCGATGGTCGGCGCGGACTTCTTTGCGCTGCACGGTATCGAACTGCGCAGCGGCTGTCGTGTCGTGTCGATCGACCGCCAGCAGCGCAGCCTGCGTGACAACGCGGGCAATGAGCTGGCGTGGGATAAGCTGGTGCTGGCGACCGGCTCACGCGCTTTTGTCCCGCCAGTGCCGGGCCACGACGGCGAACGCTGCTTTGTCTATCGCACACTGGATGACCTTGATGCCATTTCCGCCTGCGCCCGCCTTAGTCAGCGCGGCATCGTCATTGGCGGCGGTCTGCTGGGTCTGGAGGCGGCGAATGCGCTGCGGCAGCTTGGACTGGAGACGCATGTGGTGGAGTTCGCGCCGCGTCTGATGGCGGTGCAGCTCGATGAGGGCGGGGCGCTGATGCTGCGTCAGAAGATCGACGCGCTGGGCGTGACAGTTCACACCTCAAAACAGACCGAACGAATCGAACGTCAGCCCGATGGCAGCGTAGTGCTGTGTTTTGCTGACGGCAGCCGTTTACCCGGCGATCTGGTGCTGTTCTCTGCCGGTATCCGGCCGCGCGATGAGCTGGCGCGTGAGGCGGGCCTGACGCTGGGACCGCGCGGCGGCATCGAAATTAACGATCGCTGCCAGACCAGCGATGACGACGTGTTTGCCATTGGGGAATGCGCATTGTGGAACGGCCAGATCTTTGGTCTGGTCGCACCGGGGTATCAGATGGCGCGGGTACTGGCCGGCCATCTGGCGGCTGAACCCGCCGCCTTCAGCGGCGCGGACATGAGCACCAAACTGAAACTGCTGGGCGTGGAGGTCGCCTCCTTTGGTGACGCGCATGGCCGCACGCCGGGCAGCCAGCACTATCACTGGACCGACGGGCCAAAAGGCATCTACAAGAAAATCGTGGTCTCTGCGGAGGGCACCCGGCTGCTGGGCGGCGTGCTGGTCGGCGACAGCAATGATTACGCCACGCTGCTGCAGATGATGCTCAACGACCTGCCGCTGCCTGCTGCGCCCGAAAGCCTGATCCTGCCTGCGCTGGCGGGTGCGCCGAAAGCACCGGGCGTCGCGGCACTGCCGGACAGCGCCCAGGTCTGTTCCTGCCACAACGTCAGCAAGGGTGATATCTGTGAGGCGGTGAAAGGCGGATGCAGTGAGATGAGCAGCATTAAGAGCTGCACCAAAGCGGCGACCGGCTGCGGCGGCTGCGCGGCGCTGGTGAAGCAGGTGATGGAGTTTCAGCTGGAAAATCTCGGCGTTGAGGTGAAAAAAGATGTCTGCGACCACTTCAGTTATTCGCGGCAGGAGCTGTATCACCTGGTCCGGGCTGGCGAGTTCAGGACTTTTGAAGCGCTGCTGGCAGCGCACGGACGGGGGCAGGGCTGCGAGATCTGCAAGCCGCTGGTGGCGTCACTGCTCGCCTCCTGCTGGAATGATTATTTGCTGAAACCGGCGCATCTGCCGCTGCAGGACACCAACGACCGCTACTTTGCCAACATCCAGAAAGATGGCACCTATTCGGTCGTGCCGCGCGTTCCGGCGGGTGAAATCACGCCGCAGGGGCTGATCGCCATTGGTGAGGTGGCCGCGCGTTACGATCTCTACACCAAAATCACCGGCGGTCAGCGTATCGACCTGTTTGGCGCGCGGCTCGATCAGCTGCCCGATATCTGGCAGACGCTGCTCGCCGCCGGTTTCGAAACCGGTCACGCCTACGGGAAGTCACTGCGCACGGTGAAATCCTGTGTGGGATCAACCTGGTGTCGCTACGGCGTGCAGGATTCCACCGCCTTCGCCATTGCGCTGGAGAATCGCTACAAGGGGCTGCGCGCGCCGCATAAGATCAAGATGGCCGTTTCGGGCTGTACCCGCGAATGTGCGGAGGCGCAGAGCAAAGATATCGGCGTGATCGCCACTGAAAAGGGCTGGAACCTCTACGTCTGCGGCAATGGCGGCATGAAGCCGCGCCACGCCGACCTGTTCGCCAGCGATCTCGATGACGCTACGCTGCTGCGTTATGTCGATCGCCTGCTGATGTTCTATATCCGCACCGCCGATCGCCTGCAGCGAACCAGCGTCTGGATGGACAACCTGGAAGGCGGTCTGGATTACCTACGGCAGGTGGTGATTGAGGATAGCCTCGGGCTGGGTGCGACGCTGGAGCAGGAGATGCAGCGGGTGGTGGAGGCATACCAGTGTGAGTGGCAGACCACGCTGGCGGACCCGTCGCGGCTTGCGCTGTTTACGCCGACGGTCAACAGCGACCAGGCTGATGAATCGCTGCACTACAGCCGGGTACGCGGTCAGCGCCAGCCTGAGTCTGTGGCCGCGCGTCCGCTGCTGCAGCTGCCCGCCGAGCCGTGGAGTGCGATCTGCGCCCTGGACGCGATTCCGCCGGAGGCCGGGATCGGGGCGCGACTCGGCAGTGAGCGTGTTGCGCTGTTTCGCTTTGGTGATGCGCTCTTTGCGCTGGAAGATCGCGAACCCGGCAGCGACGCCAGCGTGCTGTCGCGCGGGATTCTGGGCGATGTCGGCGGCGAGCCAGTGGTGATCTCTCCGCTCTACAAGCAGCGGATACGGCTGCGTGACGGGCAGAGCCTGGATAACCCGCAGCATCAGCTGCGCTGCTGGCCGGTGAAGCTGGAAGCGGGGCAGATCTGGCTGGCAAACCGTCCGCTTAACCAGCTGGCGCAGGCATCATGAACAGCACCTGTCCCTATTGCGGCGTCGGCTGTGGCGTCTGCGTCACGCCGCAGGGACCTCATCAGGCAATCGTCGTCGGCGATCCGCAGCATCCTGCCAATGCGGGCCGGTTGTGCGTTAAGGGTGCGGCGCTGGGTGAGACGCTGACCCCGCAGGGGCGTCTGCTGACCGCCGAAGTTAACGGCCAGCAGGTCAGCCTTGACGACGCGCTGGATGCGGCGGCGGCGGGATTGCGTGCGGTGATCGATCAATATGGTCCGCAGGCCGTGGCATTTTATGGCTCCGGGCAGCTGCTGACTGAGGATTACTACGTCGCCAATAAGCTGATGAAGGGTTACATCGGCGCTGCCAATATCGATACCAATTCGCGGCTCTGCATGGCGTCGGCGGTGGTTGGCTACAAGCGGGCGCTGGGGGCCGATGCGGTGCCCTGCTGTTATGAGGATCTGGAGCAGGCCGATCTGGTGTTGCTGGTGGGCTCTAACGCCGCCTGGGCGCATCCGGTGGTCTGGCAGCGACTGATGCAGGCGAAGCTGCAACGGCCAGCGATGCGCATTGTGGTGATTGATCCGCGCCGCACGGCGAGCTGCGATCAGGCCGATCTGCATCTGCCGCTGCGTCCCGGCAGCGATGCGGCGTTGTTTTCCGGCCTGCTGCACTGGCTGGCGCAGCAGGATAGCCTTGATAGCAGCATGCTGCCGCATCTGAATGGCGTGAGTGAAACGCTGGCTGCGGCTGCGCAGTGGGATGTGGCGCGCGTAGCAGAGTCCTGTGATTTGACTGAGCAGCAGGTGACGCACTTTTTTCAGCTGTTCAGCCGGCACGATCGGGTGCTGACGCTGTGGTGCATGGGGATTAATCAGTCCGCCACAGGCAGCGACAATAACCAGGCGATGCTTAATCTGCATCTGCTGACGGGTAAAATTGGCCGCGCGGGCTGCGGGCCTTTTTCGCTGACCGGACAGCCGAATGCCATGGGCGGTCGCGAGGTGGGTGGTCTGGCGAATCAGCTGGCGGCACACATGGGTTTTACGGAAGCGGATTGCGATCGGGTGCAGCGTTTCTGGCGCAGCCCGTCGATGGCCCGCCAGCCGGGGCTGACCGCGCTCGATCTCTTCAGAGCCATTGCCGAGGGCGAGGTGAAAGCCGTGTGGATTATGGGCACCAATCCGGCGGTGTCGATGCCGGAGGGCAACCACGTGGCGCAGGCGCTGGCGGCCTGTCCGCTGGTGATTGTGTCGGATGTGATGGCGCAGACCGATACCAGTGCCTTTGCCGATATTCTGCTGCCTGCTCAGGGATGGGGCGAGAAGAATGGCACCGTAACGAATTCAGAGCGGCGTATTTCGCGCCAGCGCGCCTTTGCTGCCGCGCCCGGTGATGCACGGCCTGACTGGTGGCTACTGGCGCAGGTGGCGCAGCGATTAGGGTTCAGCGAGGGGTTCAACTGGCAACATCCGTCGGACGTTTTCCGCGAGCATGCGGCGCTGTCGGGCTTTGAGAATCGGGGAGAGCGGGCGTTTGATATCAGTGGGCTGGCGCAGCTGAGCCAGGCCGAATGGGATGCACTGCGTCCGGTTCAGTGGCCAGTGAACCGTCATTTTCCGCAGGGCTGTGCCCGGTTGTTTGGCGATCGCCGCTTCTTTCATCCGGACGGTAAAGCCCGCCTGCTTGTCCCGGCCACGCCTCTCTTAGCGCGGCGAGATTCTGCTTATCCGCTGCTGATGAATAGCGGTCGGGTGCGGGATCAGTGGCATACCATGACGCGCACCGGGCTGGTGCCGCGTCTGATGCAGCATTGCGATGAGCCCTTTGTGGCGCTGCATCCTGCTGACGCCGCGCAGTATGGCGTGACGGCGGGCAGTCTGGCGCGGGTGCAGTCGGTACTGGGCTGGATCAGCGTCCGGGTGCGTATAGATTCGGGGATACGGCGCGGCGAGCTGTTTGTGCCGATGCACTGGAACCGGCAGTTCAGTCAGCAGAGTCACGTCGGCATGCTGGTCGCCGCCCGGGCCTGTCCGTTTTCGGGTCAGCCTGCGCTGAAGCAGACGCCGGTAAGGATTCTGCCGCTGGCAGTGAGCTGGCAGGGCTGGCTCTGGCAGCGTGGGATTACCCAGCCCGCAGGATTGCGTTACTGGTCGCGCGCGCCTTATCCGGCAGTGCAGCGCTATGCGCTGGCGGGCGCGGGATCGCCACAAGCGTGGTTGACCGGGCAGGTTGATTTGTCAGGCTGTGACGTGCAGGTCGCCACCGGCAGTAGCCCCGATTACCGGTTGCTGGCCTGGCGCGACGGTGCATTGCAGCTGGCGTTTTATGCCGGTAGCACCTTGCCATCGCTGGATAATGCGTTTGTTGCGGCGGCGTTTGCGGATGCGCCGCAGGAGGCTGCCGGGCGGCATAGTGTGCTGGCGGGTCAGGCGATGCAGCGGCGTGCAGCGGGACGGATTATCTGTAGCTGTATGTCGGTGGGTGAGCAGACGATTTTGCAGGCGATGGCGCAGGGGTGTCGGAGCACTCAGGCGTTGGGTGAGAAGCTGAAATGCGGCACGCAGTGCGGCTCCTGTATTCCGGAGCTGAAGCAGTTGTTGCTGTCCGACGTGGTTGTGGAGGAATGATGACGCGAGCAATTGATTCTCTGGATAAGTTACTGGCTCCGGTCGATCCGGCAAAGCCGCAGGGTGCAGTATGGCTGGTGGGTGCAGGCCCTGGTGATGTTGAGTTGCTGACGGTGAAGGCATTGCGATTACTGCAACGGGCTGAGGTGGTGGTGTATGACCGGCTGGTAAGTGAAGCGGTGATGGCGGAGGTGCCGGAGCGCGCGTTATGTATTGATGTGGGTAAGCAGCCAGGGCAGCACGGGCTGAAGCAGGCGCAGATTAATCAGTTACTGGTGGATCTGGCACGCAGCGGGCGCGATGTAATCCGCCTGAAGGGAGGCGATCCCTTTATTTTTGGTCGCGGTGGCGAGGAGATGGTAAGCCTGCAGGCGGCCGGGATTCGCTGTGAAGTGGTGCCGGGGATTACGGCGGCGGTAGGCTGTGCGGCCGCCAGCGGGATTCCGTTGACGCATCGGGATTGTGCACAGTCGTTGCGGTTGATTACCGGGCATGGCCGGAGGGGTGAGCCACAGCTGGATGCAGCCGCGCTGTCGGCGGTGAATCAGACGCTGGTTTTTTATATGGGGTTGAGCTGGAGTGCGTCCATCAGTGCCCAGTTGCAGGCGCAGGGACGCGATCCGGAGACGCCGGTGGCGATTATCGAGAAGGGCACCCGGCCGGATCAGCGGGTGTTGATTACCACACTGGGCGGGCTGGCGGAGACGGTCGCGCGGGATCAGCCGGTGTCGCCGTCGCTGCTGGTGGTGGGTGAGGTGGTGCGGTTTTATCGGGCGGATTTGCAGGTGCGGGGTGGGAAACCGGTGAGCCAGTGCGCCGTGCAGGAAAGGTCTGCCTGATCGCAAAGGAACCTCGCATCCTGCGAATTGGGCTCGCCATCCCTGGCTCGCACACGTTGCTCTTCAGGCAGGCCATTCCTGCACGGTTGGTAATGGTGCGGCTTTTGCAGGAGCAGGCCCGGCAGTTTACTTTAATCCTGTGGCTGTCTGATGACGGCGTGCAGCTGAAGCGATGGTGTTGCGATGGGCATTACATCGCCCGCTTCAGCGGCAGCGGGGCCACCAGCACTTTCACGCCTAAGGCTTCAAAGGCGTTGACCTGCGCAGGGCTGATGCCGCTGTCGGTGATCAGGTAGTGGATGTTGCTCCAGTCACAGGGCAGCGCGAACATGGAAACCTTGTCGATTTTGCTGGAGTCCGCCACCACGTAAACCGTGCTGGCGGATTTGATCATCGCCAGTTTTACTTTGATGTCAGTTTCGCTGGGGAAACTCAGACCCAGACGCGGCGAGATGCAGGCGGTCGCCAGGAAGAGTTTTTCGGCCAGCACATTTTCGAAAAAGCCGGCCGCTTTCTCGCCAGAGGTAGAAAGTGTCGGAAATTTAAAGGTGCCGCCGGTCAGCAGGATGTTGATCCCCGGTTCGCCGCCCAGTTTCAGGGCGATATTGACGGCCGTGGTCACCACTGACAGACGTCGGATATGGCTGATGGCATCGGTAATCGCGGTGGTCGTGGTGCCGGAATCGAAAATCACCGTGTCGCCATTTTCGATATGTTGCGCCGCCAGCCGGCCAATAGCCTCTTTCTCTTCCAGATGGGTCTGCCGCTCCAGCAGCATTGCGCCGGTATTCTGCTTCCCCGTCATCAGCGTCGCACCACCGTGGTAGCGCTGTACAAAACCCTGTTTTTGCAGCATGCGCAGGTCGCTGCGTAATGTGGCTTCGGTCAGTCCAAAAGTCTCTGTCAGCGCTTTGACTGTGACCGTGCCATCCTCACGGATCATCTCCAGAATTTTCTCGCGGCGTTGCTGCATGTCAGCGAACTGCTCACTTTTGCTTTTCAATCGAAATGCTCCCTTTTCCAATAACCTGAGAGGTCGGCCAAACAAGGTCTTTGTGGCTGAGTTTAACGCGCCATTTTTATGAATGCGAGATGGGCTGTTGTGTCTTTGGTTTTCGAACGAAAACAAATAATCCGCAGGTTATTGAATCTATCAGGCTTTCCCTGTTACAGCAGAGCGGCTTTATTTAGGGTCTGGAAGCCAGATCACGTCTTTTCAATCAGATAAGCCGCTTAAGGCGGCAGATGGTCGAAATTTGATCTGCCCCACACATCGTTTCTTTTCGATAGCTTATATTTTTGTTCGAAAATGAGTGAATCATTCGTAGCAGCAAAAATTCAGGGGGAGAGTGGGATGAGTGGTGAATATGACGTAAACCTGCGCTACGGCGTGGATACGGCAATGAGTCTGGCCGATAAAGTGGCCGTGGTGACCGGTGGACTGGGCGGCATCGCCATGGCAACCAATGGCATGTTGCTGGAGAAGGGCGCGCGTCTGGCACTGCTCTATCCGCCGTTTGAAGCGGACAAGGTCGCCAGCCTTCAGGCAGACTTCGCGGCCGATCGGGTGCAGTTTGTCTGCTGTGACGTCACCGATCCCGCGTCGGTGGAAGAGGCGTTTGACGCAGTGGTTTCCCACTATGGCCGCATCGATATCCTGGTGAACTGCGCGGGCTACGTGATGCTGCAACCCGTGATTGAAACCGATTTTGCCGAGTGGCAGAAGCAGATTGCGGTGAATCTCACCGGACCTTTCCTTTGCTCGCAGGCGGCTGCAAAGCTGATGATTCGTGCCGGAGCGGGCGGCAAGATTATTAATATCGCCTCACAGGCGGCGTCCATCGCTATCGACAACCATGTCGCCTATACCTCTGCCAAAGCGGGTCTGCTGGGCATGACCAAAGTCATGGCCAAAGAGTTTGCCCCGCATCGCATCAACGTAAATACCCTGTCGCCCACCGTGGTGCTGACGCCGATGGGCGAGAAAGCCTGGCGTGGCGAGAAGGGTGAGCAGATGAAAAAACTGATACCGCTGGGCCGCTTTGCCTATACCGATGAGATCGCCGCCGCCGTGCTGTTCTTCGCCAGCAACGGCAGCGACATGATCACCGGCGCAGATTTAATGATCGATGGTGGCTTCACCATCTGGTAAGGCCAGCCCAACACCCGGGACTTCATACCCTGCCATAACGATAAGAGAGAACATCATGAAAAACCGTACCCTGCTGTGTACTGCCGTGGCTGCCTGTCTGGTTTCGCAGGCGGCATTTGCCGCCGAGAAGGGCACCATTATGATTCTGGTTAACTCGCTCGATAATCCCTACTACGCCTCTGAAGCCAAAGGCGCCAATCTCAAAGCACAGGAACTGGGTTACAAAACCACGGTACTGTCGCACGGCGAAGATGTGAAGAAGCAGAGCGAACTGATTGATGCCGCAATCGGTAAGAAAGTGCAGGGTATCGTGCTGGATAACGCCGACTCTACCGCCAGCGTGGCGGCGATAAAAAAAGCCAAAGATGCCGGGATCCCGGTGGTGCTGATCAACCGCGAAATCCCGGTGGATGACGTGGCGCTGGCGCAGATTACCCACAATAACTTCCAGGCGGGTTCAGACGTGGCCAACGTCTTTGTCGAGAAGATGGGCGAAAAAGGCAAATACGCCGAACTCGCCTGTAATCTGGCCGACAACAACTGCGTGACTCGCTCTAAATCGTTCCATCAGGTGCTGGATCAATATCCCGATATGCAGAGCGTGGCGCGTCAGGATGCCAAAGGCACCCTGATCGACGGTAAGCGCATTATGGACAGCATCCTGCAGGCGCATCCTGATGTGAAAGGGGTGATCTGCGGTAACGGCCCGGTCGCGCTGGGCGCGATTGCAGCGCTGAAGGCGGCGGGTCGCAACGATGTGATTGTGGTGGGCATTGATGGCAGCAACGACGAACGCGATGCGGTGAAAGCGGGCACGCTGAAAGCTACGGTAATGCTGCAGGCGCAGGCGATTGCCGCCGAAGGGGTAACCGATCTCGATAACTTCATCCAGAAAGGCGTCAAACCGGCAAAACAGCGCGTGATGTTCCGCGGCATTCTGATTACCCCGGAAAACGCCAAAGGCGTACAGGACTTTAACTACAAGTCGTAATTAACCGCTTTCGCGCCTGCGCAAGCGGGCGCCAGGGAGAAGAAGATGTCCCGAAGAGTCTGGCTGATGCTGGTGGTCATGCTGTCAGGTGGCTGCAAAATCGTGTCGCAGCAGGAGCTGGCTGCCCTTAAAAACCCCCCTAATCCGAAGATGGCGAACCTCGACCAGGTGTGGCAGCAGAAGCTGGTGCCGCAGGTCCAGGCAGAAGCTAAACCGCTGGCGACATTAATGAAGTCGCTGCAGTCTGCCAAAGACTTTGACAGCGCCTGTCAGACGTATGGTTATCGCAGTCAGGCTGAAAATCCCTGTGTCTTCAGCGTCTCTGTTCGCGGCGAGGTGACCGCCGTAAATACCACATCACGCAGCGGAAAGATGACTGTAAAGGATGAATCAGGTGACAGTGTCACAATTCAGGTGGGGCCAATTATTCGCGGCACCGCGCTGCGGGATGCTTACAAAGGGGCGAGCTATCAGGACTTCAATGATCAGGTGCTGTTTGGTGACTACGGTAAAGCGATCAACCAGCACGCCGCCACGCTGATGAAGCAGTTCGCGCCGAAGGTGGGTGACAAAGTGAGGGTCAGCGGCGTGTTCAGCAGCTGGGATATTCCGCAACAGCTGCCGGATATCACCCCGGCCGCCATTACCCGGCAATAAGGAGCGGCAGATGCAAAATCCTCAACCGCAAGCGTCCGGCGACATCATTATCGAAACGCGCAACGTGTCGCGTCTCTATCCCGGTGTGACCGCGCTCGATCAGGTCAGTTATCGAGTTTACCGCAACAAGGTTAACGTCCTGATTGGTGAGAACGGTGCCGGTAAGTCCACCATGATGAAGATGCTGGCGGGCGTGGAAACACCGTCGTCGGGCGAGATTCTGCTGGATGGCAAGGTGGTGTCGCTGAACTCCACGCATCAGGCAGAGAAGCAGGGGATCAGTATCATTTTTCAGGAGCTGAATCTGTTTCCCAATATGAACGTGATGGACAACATTTTTATCGCTAACGAGTTTTTCCAGCGCGGAGTGATCAACGAAAAGTATCAGTATGCGCTGGCGAAGTCGCTGCTGGATCGTCTGCAGCTGGATGTCGATCCCTATGCCCCGCTGGGCGAGCTGGGCATTGGTCATCAGCAACTGGTGGAGATCGCCCGTGCGCTGTCGAAAGATACCCGGGTGTTGATCATGGATGAGCCGACCAGCGCCCTGAGCCAGTCGGAAGTCAAAGTGCTGTTCAGTGTCATTGATCAGCTGAAGCGGCGGGGCGTCACCATCATCTACATCTCTCACCGGCTGGAAGAGCTGATGGAGATTGGTGATCACATCACCATTTTTCGCGATGGCCGTTTTATCAGTGAACGCGAGGTGCGCGACGCCAGCGTGTCGTGGATTATCGCCCAGATGGTGGGCGATAAGAAAAAACAGTTCGACTATCAGCCTGCGTCACAAGGGGAAACGGTGCTGGAGGTTGAGGGCCTGACCGCGCTGCATCAGAACGGGGGTTACAAGCTCAATGAGGTCAGTTTTACCCTGCGTAAAGGCGAAGTGATCGGCATTTATGGGCTGCTGGGTGCCGGACGCACCGAGCTGTTCAAGGGACTGATTGGCCTGATGCCCTGTCAATCTGGCCGCGTACGGCTGGCCGGTAAGGATCTGGCGAAACGCAGCTTCCAGCAGCGGCTGAAAAGTGGCATCGCGCTGGTGCCTGAAGATCGCAAAGGCGAAGGGGTGATTGAACTGATGTCGGTGACGGCCAATATGACGCTCTCTGACTTCAGCCTGCGCGGTTTTCGTCGTGCGCTGGGGCTGCTGAATCCGGGCCGGGAACGGCAGCGGGTGAATGAGATGATTGGCCATCTGGCAATCAAAGTCAGCGATCCCGATCTGCCGGTGACGGCGCTGAGCGGCGGTAATCAGCAGAAGGTGGTGCTGGGTAAAGCGCTGATGACCGGACCACAGGTCGTGTTGCTGGATGAGCCAACACGCGGTATCGACGTGGGGGCTAAAACCGACGTCTATCACCTGATTGGTAATCTGGCGCAGCAGGGGCTGGCAGTGATGTTCTCCTCCTCCGAACTGGATGAGGTCATGGCGCTGGCGGACCGCATTTTAGTGATGGCCGATGGCCGGATTACGGCCGATCTGCCGCGTGCAGCGGCGACGCGAGAACACCTGATCGCGGCATCAACCCCACAGGATTAAGCGTCTGGCCCACTGGGCTACTTTATTTGTCAGTCTGAACCCTGGGCAGTGCTCGCCATCCTCACGTACTGCATGTACGCCGGGTTGTTCCGCGCTGTCCATGTCAGGATTGCCTGCAACAATTACGCCTGCTGGTCCAGGCGCTAAGCTGGCCGGAGAATGTCATGAACCAAAAATATCTGCTCTATATGTATCTGCTCAAGGCGCGCACCTTTATTGCGTTGCTGATTGTGGTTGGCTTTTTCAGCGTGATGGTGCCGAACTTTCTGACGCCCTCCAACCTGCTGATCATGACGCAGCACGTGGCGATTACCGGGCTGCTGGCGATTGGTATGACGCTGGTGATCCTCACCGGCGGAATCGATCTTTCGGTAGGCGCGGTCGCCGGAATTTGCGGCATGGTCGCGGGTGCGCTGCTGACCAATGGCATCCCGTTGTGGGGCGGCAATACGCTATTTCTCAACGTCCCCGAAGTGATTCTGGTGGTGGCCATTTTTGGCGTACTGGTGGGGCTGATTAATGGCACGGTGATCACCCGACTCGGCGTGGCCCCCTTTATCTGCACCCTGGGGATGATGTATGTGGCGCGCGGTGCGGCGCTGCTGTTCAACGACGGCGGCACCTACGCTAACCTGGTGGGTGTGCCCGCGCTCGGCAACACCGGTTTTGCCCTGCTTGGCTCGGGCACCGTGCTGGGCGTTTATCTGCCTATCTGGCTGATGCTCGGCTTTTTACTGCTCGGCCTCTACCTGACGCGCAAAACCCCGCTGGGGCGTTATATCTATGCCATCGGCGGCAATGAGTCCGCCGCGCGTCTGGCGGGCGTGCCGATTATCAAAGTGAAAATCTTCGTATACGCCTTCTCTGGCCTATGCGCCGGTCTGGTCGGGCTGGTGGTCGCCTCGCAGTTACAGACTGCACATCCGATGACCGGCAACATGTTTGAGATGGACGCCATTGGTGCCACGGTGCTGGGCGGCACGGCGCTGGCAGGCGGACGTGGACGCGTTTCCGGCTCGATTATTGGCGCTTTCGTTATCGTCTTCCTGGCCGATGGCATGGTGATGATGGGGGTCAGCGATTTCTGGCAGATGGTCATTAAAGGGCTGGTGATTGTCACTGCGGTGGTGATCGACCAGTTCCAGCAACGTCTGCAAAGCAAAGTGGTGCTGCTGCGTCGCCATGAAAAAAAGCAGCAGGCAGCACCTCTCACTGATGTTCGTCACAGTTAACAGGAGCAATTATGAGCCGCGAACAACGTGGAAAAACAGTGGTGATTACCGGTGCCTGTCGGGGCATTGGTGCCGGGATTGCGGCGCGCTTCGCCCGCGACGGCGCCAGACTGGTGATGGTGTCGAATGCTGACCGGGTCTTCACGACGGCCGACCAGCTGCAGCAGCAGTACGGCAGTGAGATCCTGGCGCTGCAGGTCGATGTCACGGATGAAGCCGCAGTGCAGCAGCTCTATCAGCAGGCTTTTGAACGCTTTGGTCAGATTGACGTCTCGATACAGAATGCGGGTGTGATCACCATCGACCGTTTTGACACGATGCCAAAGAGCGACTTTGAGCGGATTCTGGCGGTTAATACGACCGGCGTCTGGCTCTGCTGCCGTGAAGCGGCAAAATATATGGTGAAGCAGCACAGCGGCAGCCTGATCAACACGTCATCGGGGCAGGGACGGCAGGGCTTTATCTACACGCCGCACTATGCCGCCAGCAAAATGGGCGTGATTGGCATTACGCAGAGTCTGGCGCTGGAGCTGGCACCGTGGAACATCACGGTCAACGCTTTCTGTCCCGGCATCATCGAAAGTGAGATGTGGGATTACAACGATCGCGTCTGGGGTGAGATCCTCAGTAACGAGGAGAAAACCTACGGCAAAGGTGAGCTGATGGCAGAGTGGGTGCAAAACATTCCACTGAAGCGTGCCGGTCAGCCGGAGGATGTTGCCGGACTCGTGGCGTTTCTGGCCTCAGACGATGCGCGCTACATCACCGGGCAGACCATCAATGTGGATGGCGGGTTGATCTTCTCCTGACAGAAGCCTTTTTGCGTCGGGCCTGCTGTTATAGCAGGCCTTTTTCTGGCCCGGATTTTTCTGGGATATGCACAATTTGCCGCTGCTGTCCTGCATCGCCGTCACAATATGTTAAGGTAAGTGCTGATGATTTGTCTTTAATCGCAGCAACGAACTAATCAACATACCGGGTGACATGATACGGAAAACAGGGGTTCTCTCTTTAATTGCGCTGTCGCTGACTGCCACGCAGAGCGCCCGCGCCTTCCAGACCGAAACGGCGGTGTCTGAGACGCCATTCGACGATCCGGCGCGCTACAGTGAATCGCTGCCGACGCTCGGCGGTGTCAGCGATCAGGATGAAGAGTGGAGCAAAAAGCTGGCAGCCGTAGCCAAAAGTATTGGTGAGGCCAGTAACAACAGCGACAGTAATGTGACGTTTGGCCAGCAGGCGGGCGTCTGGGCCTTCAATCATCTGCGTGATGAAGTGGCCGGTCGGGTTGAGAGTGAAGGGCAGTCACTGCTGTCGCCTTATGGCAACGCGCAGCTGGACCTGAAAGTCGATATGAACGGGAACTTCGCGGGCACGGGTGGCGATCTCTTCAGCGCCCTGGCCGATGAGAACAGCCTGCTCACCTTCAGTCAGCTTGGCCTGCACGATACCGATGATGGTCTGGTTGGCAATGCGGGACTGGGACAACGCTGGGACGCGGGTAACTGGCTGCTGGGCTATAACGGTTTTATCGACCGCACATTCAGCAGCGGCCTGCAGCGCGCCTCTGTAGGTACGGAGGCGTGGAGCGATTCGTTGCGTTTTTCTGCCAACTATTATCAGCCGCTTTCCGACTGGAAAAATCTGAATGACTCCCAGCAGCAGCGCATGGCGCGCGGCTATGACATTACCAGCCAGAGCTATCTGCCTTTTTATCGTCAGCTTGGCGTCTCGGTGAGCTATCAGCAATATCTGGGTGAGAATGTCGATCTGTTTAACAGTGGCAACCGTTATCATAACCCCTCCGCGATGTCGTTTGGCCTCTCCTACACGCCGGTGCCGCTGGTCACCTTATCCGCCACGCACAAAACCAGTAGCGCCGGTGAAAGCCAGGATCAGCTGGGGCTGAAACTCAATTATCGCTTCGGCGTGGCGCTGAGCCGTCAGCTTGATGCCGGTAATGTTGCTGAGGCGCGCTCCCTGCGCGGCAGCCGTTATGATACCGTGACCCGCAGTGATACGCCGGTGCTCTCATTCCGTCAGCGCAAAACGCTCTCCGTATTTCTGGCGACCCCGCCCTGGCAGCTGAGCAGTGGCGAGAGTCTGCCGCTGAAGCTGCAGGTGCGCGCCAGCAATGACATCAAAGCGGTGAGCTGGCAGGGCGATACGCAGGCGCTGAGCCTGACGCCCCCGGCCAATAATGCCGATCCGCAGGGCTGGAGTGTGATTTTACCGCAGTGGGATCCGGCACCGGAGGCGAGCAACGAATATCGCCTCTCTGTGACTCTGGAGGACAGCAGGCAGCAGCGTGTGACCTCTAACTGGATCACCCTGAAAGTAGAGCCGCCGATGGCGATGGACGCGACCCCGCAGAACGATCGCTATGATTTGATGGCACCTGCTGGCACGGCGCTCTAGCGGGCAAATCTGTCGTGATAATGGCCAAACGTGGGGGAGTGTTACAGCGGTAATATTGTGTTGCAATCATCAACCGTAACTATCACAGCGATGCATAATGGCCGACGCATCAAAGCCGATAACTACAGCAATTCCTACTCCTTCTGGTTTTGCTGATGCGCATGAATTTACTGAAATATCTCCTCCCTTCTTTTCTTATTCAGCGTGGCCTGCATTCTGCCGCGTCGTTCCGTTCGCTGGCACGCACTATGGCTGTTATTGAATTCACGCCTGCCGGCATAATTAAGGAAGCCAGCCCGCTATTTCTGTCGACCATCGGATACCGATCAGACGAAATCGTGGGTCAGCATCACAGCATGTTCTGTCCAGCCGCGCTGGTGAATTCGCCAGAATATCAACGCTTCTGGCAGCGTCTGGCGGCAGGCGAAAGTTTCAGTGACAAATTTCTTCGGCTGGCGAAAGGTATGCGGCCAGTCTGGCTGGAGGCAAGCTATATTCCGGTCACTGACCGACGCGGCAGAGTCTACAAAATTATTAAAATCGCCGCTGATATTACGGAGCGGATGCACGCCTCCCTGGAACAGGCGTCAATCATTAATGCGATCAGCCGCTCTATGGCGATGATCGCCTTTAGCCCTGACGGGCAGGTGCTGGAGGCAAATGAAAACTTTCTTCAGGTTACAGGCTATCAGGCTGCTGAGGTTATAGGGCAGCATCACCGGCTTTTCTGTTCAGAAGCGCTCTCTCAGAGCGAAGAGTACCGTCAGTTCTGGGCACGGCTGAATCAGGGCGAATTCTTCTCGGGTCAGTTTCCGCGCCTTAACCGGCGTGGCGAGCCACTCTGGCTCAGGGCAACTTACAATCCTGTCTTTAACAGTGACGGTCAGCTTACCAAAATCGTTAAATTTGCCACTGATGTGACGGAACAGGTGCTGCGTAATCAACAGGAATATGATGCGGCGTTAAAGGCCTGGAACATGGCCGTTCAGACGCGGGGAAGCGCACAGGCAGGCGCGGATGTTATCGACAACAGTATTCAGATGATCAACCGGATTGCTGAAGAGATGAACGGCGTTTCGACGGTTGTCACACGCCTTAACAGCCAGTCTGACAGCATTGACGGCATGGTTGAAACCATCAGGCGTTTTGCCATGCAGACACGGCTTATTGCACTGAATGCTGCCATTGAGGCCGCACGGGCAGGCACGTCAGGCCGGAGTTTTGCGGTCGTGGCGGCAGAAGTCCGTAGCCTGGCCGCCAGCGTCAGTAGTGCGACTGAGGAGATCGAACAGGTGGTCGCAGGGAATAATCAGCTGGCCAGGGAGGTGCTCCGCGGCATTGAAAGCTCGCTGGCGAATACGGGCCAGGGGGTGATGCTGATGCGTGAAGCCGGAGAAGTGATTGCCAGCATTCAGAAAGATTCAGAGCGGGTAGAAACCGCCGTCAGAGAGGTTGCCCGGGCGGCACATGGCGAATAAGAATAGCCGTTAAACTGTTCAGATAAACAGGGCCGCTGGATGCGTAGCCCTGACAGATAAGAATGAGAGGCCAGAAAGGCCGCTCATTGAGCATAGGGTAACCCGCCCGGAATACGCGGCAGCGGGCAGGGCGACCCGAAGCCTTAGTGCTGCACGCGATGAAACCGTCAGTTAATCATGTTCGTCACAATGCGAACGGCCCTGGCGTAGACCTCTCTCTGACCGTTGACCGACCTCGCCTGCTGATGCTGAAGAAAAGTGATTATTTCCTGTATGCCTGCCGTCTTGCCTGACTTCAGCAGACTGGATACAGCATGGCCTACCACGGCATGGACGTCATCCATATCCGCCGGTTTATCGGTACTCAAAAGAAACTCCAGCGGTGACAGTCTGGCTGAACAGCGCATGAAGGAACTCGCTGACTATTCAGCCTGTCCACACGTTTATCTACAACCCGTTTCATGGCAGGGCCCTAAGCAGTTTTTCACGCAGCGTGGCTACCTGAGCCGTCAGTTCGCCCAGCTCATTACAGTCGGTATCCATCACCGAGACCATATCAGCCGGGACGCCCGCCGCCGCGATTTTAAGCGCGTGACCCTGTTCCGTCAGAGAGATGAACACCCGGCGCTCATCATTTCCGGTGTCACGCTGACGGCAGATAATGCCTGCGCTCTCCAGTCGCTTCAGAAGCTGGCTGAGCGTGCCGGAATCGAGCCGGACACGTGCACCAATATCAGAGACGGTCAGGTAATCTTTTTCCCACAGCACCAGCAGCACCAGATACTGCGGATAGGTCAGTCCCAGCGGTTTCAGCCGTGATTGATAGAGCTTTGTCATGGCAAGTGAGGCGGAATAGAGCGCAAAACAGAGAAACTGGTCGATGGTTTCAGGCGCTGCACTGGCGGGAGGCGTATCAGAGATCCCCGCAGTTTCATCATTCATATTGTTAACTCATTCTGAGTCCGGGGGACAGCCAGACTACAGGTGGTTTGCCAGCCGTGAAGTCTCGCTAAGTGTCTCGGGGAGATGGCCATTGCGGCAGCATCTCTTTTCTGGTGTCAGACACCAGACCTTTAAGCGCTATCGCGGCCGCGTGAAAAGCCCTAATCTGCGCCTCCGATTGCAAGGTGACACAGTATTGAGTCAAACTAAATTGAAGTCAATATAACCGGCCGCAACCCTTGCGTGCATCGTGCACAAGCGTGCAACACAGACTGCAAAATTTCAGCGTTTAACCCAGGCTGGTTTCATCACACCACACCCGTTATCGACCTGTGATGACAGCCGTCCCCGCGGTGCGGTGTGCCCCCGGAAAGGCCTACACCGTAAAGGTCTCAACCATGCCGCGCAGGTCGCGCGCCTGGCCCAGCAGTGACTGTGATGCAGAAGAGGACTCCTCTACCAGCGCGGCGTTGTTTTGGGTGACGCCATCCATCTGACTCACCGCAATACTGACCTGGGAGATGCCCTGCATCTGTTCACCGGAAGAGAGGGCGAGGTTGTCCATGGCATCGGCCAGTTCACCCACGCGACTGACAATCTTCAGGATGCGCTCACCCGTTCCGGATGCCACCGTCACACCCTCCTCGACCTGGGTTACGGCCTGCTCAATCAGCTGCTTGATATCGCGCGCTGCGGTGGCACTGCGCTGGGCCAGCGATCGGACTTCCCCCGCGACCACGGCAAAGCCGCGGCCATCTTCACCGGCGCGCGCCGCTTCGACGGCGGCGTTGAGCGCCAGAATATTGGTCTGGAAAGCAATGCCTTCGATCACCGACGTGATGTCGCGCACCTTAACGGCACTCAGAGAAATGTCATGCATCGTTTCCGACAGGCGGTGAACATCTGCTTCACCTGCATGGGCCAGCGTGGCGGCCTCGCGCGCTGAGCCCGCCGTCTGCTGCGCGCCTGCTGCGTTGCTTTTCACCGTGGCTGTGAGCTGCTCCATGCTGGCGGCGGTTTCCTGCAGCGCAGCAGCCTGCTGCTCAGTCCGGGATGACAGCTCGGTGTTGCCCTGCGAAATCTCATCGGCCGCCAGCGCGACGGAGGCAGAGGCGTCCTTGATTTGCGTCACAAGCCCGCGCAGGTTGGTCTGCATACCGCTTAACGAGGCAAGCAGGCTGGTGCTGTCACCCCGACGCAGCGTGACTGGCGACGTCAGATCGCCCGCGGCAATCGCCGCAGCCAGTGTCTGAGCCTGGCCTGGTTCCCCACCCAGCTGACGCATCAGAATCCGCGCAATCAATACACAGGTGATGACCGCAGCCAGCATGGAGAGCGCCGCCAGAATAATCAGTATCCAGGTGGTGCGAGTGATCGCACTGGCGTTGTCTGTAACGGCATTCCGATTGTTACGCATCTCAAGCTCGGTCAGATCGTTGATTGCCTTTAGCAGACTCTGCTGAGCGGGGCGTGCGACGGTTAACAGATAGCCAGTGACCTCCTGTTGACGATTTTCCAGCCCCAGTTTCCCTGCGGTCATCAGGGTGGAGAGGGCGGCCTCTTCAGTGGACATGATTCGGCTCATCGCCTCCTGTCCATCCTCACCGCCATCCGCCTGCATCATGCGCGAAAGTTCTTCGCGGTTGCGGATATAAAGTGCCCGCTGTTTTTGCAGACGTTCCCACTCTGGCTTCATCGCGATCGGATCGGTCATCAGGGCAAGGTTACGCACCGCAATGGCCATATCCCGCACGCCGCCTCGCATATCCAGTACAGTCTGGTACTTATTCAGCCGGACATTGACCACCTCGTCCATACTGGTGCGGGCGCTATTCAGCGCATGAATCGCAGTACCCACACAGATAACAAACAGGAGAATAAGCAAGCCAAAACCTGCGCCAAGGCGCGTTGAAATTTTCATCGTTCTTTCCGGGAAAGTCTATTGAGTACCTCGATATCGGCAGGCGAAAAGGATTCTGGAGGGTTACAGTTAATTTAATAGCGTACGATTTAATTTTGCATAATAAAAATCACACTCATTTTCATCGTTTTAGGTCAGTAAAGGATGGGCGATGGTGGAGCTGAAATTCCCTTCAATAGACTGATTATCCGGCTTTTATCGTCTGGAGAGCGTGACCCTTTTGGCGCTTCACTGAGCCAGCCAGAACAGCTGAAATGCACAAAATTAACTGGACGGGCCTGTTAATTTTGCCCGCGCTGCCGATAGAACACTTAGCGGAATGATGACGGAACCGACATAAGCGCGGCCCCGCCAGTCGTTAGCCTTGCTGCCGAAAGGCGGCTGAGAACGCGCGAATGCTATGAGTAGAAATACCACGGGGTGATTATTGTTGGCAGCTTTGCTGACAGGCTATAAGCAGTACGCCCCGGTTTTTACTGACAATTAAAACAACACTCTGACTTTGCCATCACCGGGAACTAACGCATGCGCCTGAAACTTTTCTGGCTCGCAATGCTGAATATTGCGACCATCATTTTACTTTCCACGCTGTGGGAATGCGGGCTGGAGGCGCAGATCTCCAGCCTGCTGGGTCTGAGCTACGATACTAATTTTGAAACCAGCGAGCGGCTGAGGTTTATCCTGACCTCCTCCTCATTTGCCGGACTGGCCATGATTATTCCGGCGCTGCTTATTGCGGGCCTGATCCGTAAAATTCTGGCCGCGGAAAAAAATGCGCTCAGGTTAGCCGGAACCGATGCCCTGACGGGCGTCATGAACCGTCGCGCGTTTAGTGCACACATTGCTGCGCTTGATGCCAGCGGTACGCCCTTTACCCTGACGCTGCTCGATATCAATGACTTTAAAAGTATCAATGATCTGAATGGTCATCGTCAGGGTGATACCACGCTGGTCGCACTGGCCGATCTGCTGACCGCCTCGGCGGGCAGCGGGAGTCAGGTGTTTCGCATCGGCGGGGATGAATTTGCCATTGTTGCCGACACTTCACAGGCTGAACAGGCGCTGGCCGCCGCCGAAATTTTCTGCCAGCATGCGGCATCTATCCGGACGGGGCCACACACCTTCCTGAGTCTTTCTGCTGGCATTGCCAGCTCAGCCTGCACCGGCCAGGCTGATGTCGTGCGGGCGGCAGACCTGGCATTGTACGAGGCGAAGCAGGATAAGAGCTCTTATCTGGCCCGATTCTCACCGGACATGGAGCTGCGCTTTCGCCAGCGGGAAAGACTGGAGCAGGAGGTCGTTGCCGCGGTAAGCGGTCATGCCATCGTTCCCTTTCTGCAGCCACTGGTATCACTGCGCACCGGGAATATTACCGGCTTTGAGATACTGGCGCGCTGGATCACGGCGTCGGGCCAGACAGTCTCACCCGCTGAATTTCTTCCGGTAGTAGAGCGGCTGGGGTTGATGGACAGCATGACCGTGGCCCTGCTGCAGGATGCCGTCAGTGCCACCCGGGCATGGCCAGCCGGGCTCTGCCTGTCGCTGAACATTACCCCAGAGCAGCTGCTGAGACCGGCGCTGACCACCTGTTTATCCGGGATTATGCAGCAAGCCGGGCCGGTCATGCTGGAACTTGAAATCACCGAACAGAACGTCATGGCGATTTCTGATGACGCCCGCGAGGCGATTCGTCTGCTGAAAGCGTCAGGCATCGGGGTGGTGCTGGATGATTTCGGAACGGGCTATTCAAACCTGTCGGCGTTGCTGGGGTTGGGTATTACTAAAATCAAGATTGATCAGTCGTTTATCGCCGGGATCGTAACCGGAGTGGAGCAGCGAAAAGTGGTGGAAACGCTGCTGGCGCTCTGTCAGGGATTGAATGTGGTGATTACGGCAGAGGGCATAGAAGATGTCGCCACGCTAAGGTGGCTGAGAAAGCGCGGCTGTGATTACGGACAGGGCTATCTCTTTAGCCGTCCGATACCTGCCGGGCAGGCTACGACGCTGCTGGCATCCGCCAATGTAGAAGAGTTGATGCAGGAAGAGGCGGTGGCCGTCAGCTTAGTCAGGGCGCTCGGCTAAAAGCCGCGTGGCATTGTCTGTGGCCTGGCATGAGGCAATAAGCGGGCCAGGCGAAAAGTGCCGGGCCCGCTGTCTCATCAGAACTGATAAATCAGACCCAGCGCGGTAATATCGTCGGTCGCCAGACCGAGCGGATTGTTGTCTTTCAACAGGTTGATACGGTATTCACCGTACACCGACATGTTCTTATTGAAGTAGTAGGTGGCACCCACGGCGGTGTATTTAATGATGTCGGCATCGCCGATATTTTCAATCTCTTTGCCCTTCGATGAGACGTAACCCACGGACGGTCGGAAGCCGTTCAGGAACTGATACTGTGCCACGGCTTCAACGTTCTGCGCTTTGTTAGCGAAGCCGCCCACAATCGGCGTGGCGTTCAGGGTTTCTCCGTACATCGCGGCCAGATAAACCTGGTTCGCATCATATTTGACCGACGTCGCCCAGTGCTGGGCTTTCTCGCCTTCACCGCGAGCGGCCGCGTTTTGCGCCGTGGTGCGATCCAGGCTGGCAAACGCGCCAGCGAAGCTCAGGCCGAAGTCGAAGTCATAAGAGGCGGAGAGGGCGAAACCATCGCCATTGCCGCGACGCACACCGTCGATATTACTGCTGCGATCGTTTTTGCCCTGATACTGCGCGGCAAGGTTTAATCCATCGACCAGGCCAAAGAAATTGCTGTTTCGCCAGGTCAGCACGCCGGTTGAGCGGCCTGAGAGGAAGGCGTCGGTATAACCGGAGTCACCGCCAAAGAACGGCAGCATATCGGTGTAGCTCAGTGCGTCATACACCAGGCCATAGTTACGGCCATAATCCAGCGAACCCGCCTTACCAAATTTCAGGCCGGCATAGCCCAGACGGGTACGGTTAGTGGCCTGTGCGTCACTCCCTTCGGAGTTGTGAAGGCTGTACTGATACTGCCAGAAACCGTAGCCGGTGAGCTGGTCAGTAATCTTAGTCTCGCCTTTGAAACCAAAGCGGGCATAAGAAGAGGTGTCACCATTGTTTTTTTCGTCGTCAGAAAAGAGGTGTGACACGTTAATCTTGCCAACCAGATCCAGCTTATTGCCATCCTTGTTATAAACTTCTGCGGCCTGCGTCGAGGAGAGGCCAATCAGTAACGGCATCACAGCCGCCAGTAAAGTGCGCTTCATCATTTAATTATTACCCTGTATTCATTAATTATTATTCCCCTGTTTTCGGGGTGAAAAGAAAATGACACAAAAAGATAAATTTACAAAGTGGAATATAAGTAACAAATTGTGATTTTTATATTCAGCTGGCTGATAAGCATCAAAAAAGCAGATTGAATAACGGCGTAATAAGATTTTATTCTGGTTTTTAAATGTAAAATATTTCTATTTTTTCTATAATTATCAATGCAGTTAAATAATCTCAGGCGATAAGTAAAAGTTTTCACTGTACGATTTTAAATCAATCTACTCGCGGATTTAATTATGGCTCATCGGCTGTAAACCGTAAAAAATAATGTTTTTTCTCTAACCATTAGCATGCATATTAATATTTGTTCATTTTTTCATGAATAATATTATCGGTTCAAATAATCACGTCTGAAATAACCCAGTCCGGCATGGTTAAATAATGATCTTTTAGGCGAAAATTTAACCGCAGTAAGACGTGCGGAGTCGTACGACTGCCGCCAGACAGAAAGGTAAAGCGTGTTAACGCTTGTTAGCCAGTTTTCCTTTTTTCAGCTGACTCACCGATCAGGCACTGCACCAGCGTGAGGCAAACTGCGCGAAAACAGGGCGTCAGATGGGCTTTTCTGGAGAGATAGTTTATCAGCGATCACAAAAGCGATATTTCATCCCGCGAATGCATAATTCCGCTATTTAAAACCCCGTTTTGCCGGTGCAATCAGACAATTATTCACTATGTATGCAAATTAAGTGAATATTGTCAGCGTGTAACCTATTGATATTTCGTTATGAAGATCATTTTATGCATTAATTCTCTGGCTGGCACGTTAACTGCACTCTACAGTAGGGCTGCATTACAACATCCTTTAACAATTTTAAAACATAAGCTTTACCTGGCCGGTAAAGAAAAGCAGGAGAGTGGGTTATGGCACTGCACGTTTCACGTCACGATTTCGATCAATGGATGATGCCGGTTTATGCACCTGCGACCTTTATACCGGTTCGCGCGGAAGGCTCTACTGTATGGGATCAAAACGGCAAAGATTATATCGACTTTGCTGGTGGCATTGCCGTCAATGCGTTAGGGCATGCGCATCCGGCGTTACAACAGGCGTTGCAGGACCAGGCCGCACGTTTATGGCACACCGGTAATGGCTACACCAATGAACCCATCCTGCGACTGGCAAAGCAGTTGATTGACGCGACCTTTGCTGACCGGGTGTTCTTCTGTAACTCCGGTGCAGAAGCGAACGAAGCGGCACTGAAACTGGCGCGTAAAGTCGCGCATGACCGTGTCGGCCCACATAAAAGTGGCATTGTGGCGTTTAAGAATGCATTTCACGGCCGCACCCTGTTTACCGTATCAGCCGGTGGTCAGCCCGCTTACTCAAAAGATTTTGCACCGCTGCCGCCCGAAATCCAGCATGCGCCATTTAACGATCTGGCTGCGGCGGCTGAACTGATTAATGACCACACCTGCGCGGTTATTGTTGAACCGATTCAGGGTGAGGGCGGCGTGCTGCCTGCCGATCCGGCGTTTCTGCGTGGACTGCGTGAACTCTGTGATAAGCATCAGGCCGTGCTGATTTTTGATGAAGTGCAGAGCGGCGTTGGCCGCACCGGCTCGCTTTACGCCTATATGCATTATGGTGTCACGCCGGATGTCCTCACCAGCGCCAAAGCGCTGGGCGGCGGTTTCCCCATTGGGGCGATGCTGACCCGCGAAGATCTGGCGATGGTGATGGGCGTGGGCACTCACGGCACGACTTACGGCGGCAATCCGCTGGCGGGTGCGGTGGCCGGTAAAGTGATGGAACTGATCAATCAGCCTGAAATGATGACCGGTGTTACGCAGCGTCATGAGTGGATTGTTGCGGCACTGGATGAGATCAACCAGCGTCTGCATCTGTTTAAAGAAGTGCGCGGTCTGGGCCTGCTGATTGGTGCAGTACTGAGCGACAATTTTGCCGGTAAAGCCAAAGAGATCAACCTGGCCGCCGCGGAGATGGGTGTGATGGTGCTGATTGCCGGTGCCAATGTCGTGCGTTTTGCCCCGGCACTGAATATCAGTGAGCAGGAAGTCAGGCTGGGTATGGCACGCTTTGCTGAGGTGTGTGAACGCCTGGTACGAGGGTCTGCATCATGATGGTCATCCGTCCGGTTGAACGCGATGACTTAAGCCAGCTGATGGCTCTGGCCGGCAAAACCGGAGGCGGGCTGACCTCGCTGCCCGTTGATAGTGCCACGTTACAGGCGCGTATCGATCGATCGCTGCAGACCTGGGAGGATGCGCTGCCCCGCGCTGAACAGGGCTATGTCTTTGTGCTGGCAGACAGTGAAGATAACCGTGCTGTCGGCATCTGCGCCATTGAGGTGGCAGTCGGCCTGCAGGATCCCTGGTACAATTTCCGCGTCGGTACACAGGTGCACGCCTCGAAAGAGCTGAATGTCTACGCCGCGCTGCCAACCCTGTCGCTAAGTAATGATCACACCGGCAGCAGTGAGCTCTGCACGCTGTTTCTCGATCCCGACTACCGTGACGGCAAAAATGGCTATCTGCTTTCGAAGTCCCGCTTCCTGTTTATGGCTAATTTCCGTGAGCGCTTCACCGACCGGGTGGTGGCTGAGATGCGTGGCATCAGCGATGAGCATGGGCATTCGCCATTCTGGGAGAGCGTGGGCAGTCGCTTCTTCTCAATGGAATTCAGCAAAGCCGATTTTCTTAGCGGCACTGGCCAGAAATCCTTTATTGCTGAACTGATGCCGAAGCATCCGCTCTATATCGACTACCTGACGCCAGAGGCGCAGGCGGTCATCGGACAGGTGCACCCACAAACGGCTCCTGCCCGTGCTGTGCTGGAAGCCGAAGGCTTCCGTTACCTCAACTATGTTGACATTTTTGATGGCGGCCCGACGCTGGAGTGCGATATCAACCACATCCGCGCCATACGTAAAAGCCGTCTGCGCAGCGCAGAAAGGGGTCAAAATCCGGCGGATGCGCCGCTTTGCCTGGTTGCCAATAACAATTACCGCCAGTTCCGTGTGGTGCTGATCCCGGCCAATGCCGACAGCGACAGCGTGCAACTTACGGATGAACAGATGCGGGCGCTCCACTGTCAGCCGGGCGACAGCCTGCGCGTAGTGACGCTCTGCAAAGAGGAGAAAACAGCATGACGCACCTGATAAAGGGAGAATGGCTGGAAGGTGACGCAGAGGTCCTGACTAAAGCGGATCCGGTCAGCGGTGAAACGTTATGGCAGGGCCAGGCGGCATCAGTTGCGCAGGTCACGGCCGCTTGTGACGCGGCGCGTGCGGCCTTTCCGGGCTGGGCCAGACGCCCGCTGGCGGAGCGGCAGGTCATCATTGAAAAATTTGCGGCCGGACTTGAGGCCCACAAGACGGAACTGGCAGAAACTATTGCCCGTGAAACCGGCAAGCCACGCTGGGAAGCCCTGACCGAAGTCGGTGCGATGATCAATAAAATTGGCTTTTCGGTAAAGGCGTACCATAGCCGCACCGGTGAGCAGCATGAGGGCGAAAGCTCGCTGCGCCATCGCCCGCATGGCGTGCTGGCGGTATTTGGTCCCTATAACTTCCCCGGCCATCTGCCAAACGGCCATATCGTTCCGGCGCTGCTGGCGGGCAACTGCGTGGTCTTTAAACCCAGTGAACTGACGCCGCTGACCGCCGAGAAAACGGTTGAAATCTGGCTGGCTGCGGGCCTGCCTGCTGGTGTGCTGGCGCTGTTACAGGGTGGACGTGAAACCGGCCAGGCGCTGGCTAATTGTAGCCAGATCGATGGCCTGCTGTTTACCGGCAGTGCCCATACCGGCTATCAGTTGCATCGTCAGTTTGCCGGTCAGCCTGAGAAGATGCTGGCGCTGGAAATGGGCGGTAACAACGCTCTGATTGTGGAAGATCCGGCTGACCTGGATGCGGCCGTTAACATTACATTGCAGTCAGCCTTTATTACCGCCGGTCAGCGCTGCACCTGCGCCCGGCGTCTGCTGGTCAAACGTGGAGGGGTGGGCGATGCATTTCTGCAGCGACTGGCAGAGGTCGCTGGACGACTGCAACCGGCCGCCTGGAATGCTGAGCCTCAACCCTTTATGGGTAGCGTGATTTCTACGGGCGCGGCAGAGAAGATCATGAGTGAGTGGCAACAGCGGGTTGATGCGGGTGGCGAGGTGCTGCTGGCGATGCGCTGGCCGGATCGTCACAGCGCCATTCTTACACCGGGCATTATCGATTTAACCGGTGTGCAGGGTATTCCGGATGAAGAGGTCTTTGGCCCGCTACTCGGCGTAATCCGCTATGACACCTTTGACGAGGCGATTGCGCTGGCGAACCAGACCCGTTACGGCCTGTCGTGCGGTTTAATCTCGCCTTCACGCCAGCAGTTCGATCAGCTGCTGCTTGAAGCCCGTGCCGGTATCGTCAACTGGAACAAACCGCTGACCGGTGCGGCCAGTACCGCGCCGTTTGGTGGCATTGGGGCTTCGGGCAACCATCGTGCCAGCGCCTGGTATGCGGCGGATTACTGCGCCTGGCCGATGGCCTCACTGGAGACGCCGGAACTGACGCTGCCCGCCACGTTGTCGCCGGGACTCGATTTCTCCGCGTCGGAGAAGAGCGCATGAAGGCAACTGAAGCCAACTTTGATGGGCTGGTGGGATTAACGCACCACTATGCCGGGCTGTCTTTTGGAAACGAAGCCTCGACACGCAACCAGCTGCAGCCGTCGAATCCCCGTCTGGCGGCAAAGCAGGGGTTGCTGAAGATGAAAGCGCTGGCCGATATGGGCTACGTACAGGGGGTGATCCCGCCGCACGAGCGGCCGAATATTGCGGCGCTGCGTCAGCTCGGCTTCAGCGGCAGCGATGAGCAGGTGCTGGCGGCGGCCGGGAAAACCGCACCGGGATTACTCTCCGCCGCCAGCTCTGCGTCGGCGATGTGGGTTGCCAATGCCGCGACGGTTTCGCCGTCCGCAGACAGTCTGGATGGCCGTGTTCACCTGACGGTGGCAAACCTGAACAACAAATTCCACCGGGCGATGGAAGCGCCAGAAACCGCGTGGCTGCTGCGTTCCATCTTCCGCGACGATCGCCATTTTGCCGTGCACGATGCGCTGCCGCAGGTGGCGATGTTTGGTGATGAAGGGGCGGCTAACCATAACCGTCTCGGCCGTGACTATGGCGAGCGCGGCGTGCAGCTGTTTGTCTATGGTCGCGACAACAGCCATGAGGGCAAAGCGCCGCAGCGTTATCCGGCGCGTCAGACCCGCGAGGCCAGCGAGGCGGTAGCCCGTCTGCATCAGCTCTCACCCGAAAGCATACTGTTTGCTCAGCAGAACCCTGCGGTGATCGATCAGGGCGTGTTTCATAACGATGTGATTGCGGTCAGCAACCAGCAAATGCTGTTCTGCCATCAGCACGCCTTTGTTGATCAGCCTGAACTGCTCGCGCAGCTTCGGGCGCGCGTCCCCGGTTTTGTCGCACTGGAAGTGCCGGCAGACCGGGTCTCGGTGAAAGATGCGGTAGAGACTTATCTGTTTAACAGCCAGCTGCTGAGCCGGCCTGACGGCACGATGATGCTGGTGCTGCCGGAGGAGTCACGCCAGCATCCGGGAGTCTGGCGTTTCCTGTGTGAACAGGTGGAGGCTGATACACCACTAAAAGCCCTGAAGGTATTTGATCTGCGCGAAAGCATGTATAACGGAGGGGGTCCAGCCTGCCTGCGTTTGCGGGTAGTGCTGACGCCAGAGGAGCAGCAGGCAGTGAATCCGGCGGTGCTAATGAACGAAAAGCTCTTCAGCACACTGAATAACTGGGTTGACCGTCATTACCGCGATCGCCTGACGCAGGCCGATCTGGTCGACCCACAGTTGCTGCGTGAGGGACGCGACGCGCTGGATGAACTGACGAAGCTGCTAGACTTAGGAAATGTATACGCATTTCAGCAGTGAAGCAGGGGGACAGCACAGTCTGCCATCTGCTCAGGGCGCAAAGGAGGAATGATGCAGGACTTTTTACAGCAAACGCTTTCCGGCGAGGTGCCGCGTAAGCGTAGTGGTGAAACGGCGCATCTTCGCTGGCAGTGGTTGTATCACGGTATACTGTTGATGGAGCCGACGGTGCCGGTTAAACAGGCGCTGGTGCTTTCTGCCGGGATCCACGGCAATGAAACGGCCCCGGTAGAGATTGTGAACCAGCTGATTAATCCGCTGTTACGGGGTGAAA
>Ga0308167_1001072_pt1 | contig 35985 bp, 32 predicted proteins | sample PhyCR1_2_FD_202138 | JGI IMG/M metagenome (GOLD analysis project Ga0308167, IMG submission 202138) | Phyllosphere microbial communities from UC Gill Tract Community Farm, Albany, California, United States - DLSLRC.R1 | ecosystem: Host-associated > Plants > Phyllosphere > Unclassified | place... | reverse complement strand
TACCGGGAAAGTTAACTATGGCATTCAATTTCGACCAACGGATAGACCGTCGTCACAGCGATAGCCTTAAATGGAACAAATATGCGGACCAGGACATTCTGCCGTTGTGGGTGGCAGATACCGATTTTCGATCGCCTGATTGTGTCATCGAAGCGATAAAAGCCCGTGCCGAACATGGCATTTTTGGTTATGGCGATAAGCCCACTGGTTTTATCGACAGCGCCGTGGAGTGGCTAGCCTCGCGCTATAACTGGCACGTTAATCCCGAGTGGATTGTGGTACTGCCGGGCGTGGTGTGCGGGTTAAATCTGGCAGTACGGGCATTCACCGCGCCGGATCAACTGACCATCGCCCCCACGCCAGTCTATCCGCCCTTCCGTAGCGCGGCAAAACTGGCGGAGCGCGGGCAACTGAATCTGCCGCTGAGCCTGCAACAGGGACGCTGGCTGCTGGATCTGGCGGCGGCCGACGGTCAGATGACCGGTAAAGAGCGGCTGCTGATGCTGTGTAACCCACAGAATCCGGGCGGAACGGTCTACCGCCATGACGAACTGCAGGCGCAGCTGGAATTTGCCCGGCAGCATGACCTGATTGTCTGTTCCGATGAAATCCACAGTGATTTGCTGCTGGAGCCCGGCGTACAGCATATTCCGTTTGCCAGCCTGAGCGAAGAGGCCGCCCAGCGCTCTGTTACGCTGATGTCGCCATCCAAGAGCTTTAACATCGCCGGTCTGGGTGCCTCGATGGCGATCATCCCCAACGCTGAACTGCGCGCCCGCTTTAATAAGATGAGACGGGGCATTGTGCCCGATGTCGATATTCTGGCCTTAGCGGCGGCAGAAGCCGCCTGGCGCGACGGCAGCGCCTGGCTCAGCGCGCAGAATGCCTACCTGCGCAGCAACCGTGACTGGCTGGTGTCGCAGGTCAACAAGCTGCCCGGCTTATCCCTGATCGCACCGGAGGCGAGCTACCTCGCCTGGATCGATGCGCGCGGTCTCGGGGTAGCCAGTCCGGCGCTCTACTTTGAAAAACATGGGCTGGGACTGTCAGCAGGACGCGAATTTGGCGATGACCAGTTTGTCCGTCTTAACTTTGGCTGTACCCGCGCCCTGCTGGATGAAGCGGTCGCCCGACTGCAGCGCGCCGTTGCCGCCCGGCCTTAATCCTGCTCGCTGGCGACAATCTCTTCCAGTCGCCATGGATGAAATTTAATCGTTGTCTGCCCATCCGTCACCGCCAGGGTCGGATTGGGCAGACGCTCATTTTCGCCCTGTGGCGAGCTGGTCTTGAACGAAATCCCCGGCTGCGTCAGCGCCTCATCCGATAATAACGCCATGGCACGCACGCCCAGCGTCTGATGATCGCCGCGCAACACCACCTCGACATGCTCCCATCCCTCATGACGGTAACGCTTCTCGCCCGGCCACGGCAGTTCGACCACATCCAGCGCCCAGCCCGCCACCTGCAACGGTTGATGCAGTTTAAACAGGCAAATTGGCCGGCCATTAATCATCGCCTGAGAAAACTGGGTGCCAATCTGCTGCAGCCCTTGCTGCCAGCGCACTGCGGTCGCGTCCTGATGACAACGCACTGCAATGTGATCGGCTTCAAGATCGTTAAGGCATAAACCCAGTCGCTGGGCAAAATTTTGCAACGATTCTTCAAAACGTTGCAAATCTGTCTTTAAATCGTCCAATTCAGCGGGAAAAGGTCTGGTCACAACGGTAAATCCTCTCGATTTGTTTAATCTTTTTTAACATTAGAACCTGTTGCCTGCTCTGCCCTGAGCGCCACAAAATGATCAGATTCATCTTATTTAGCCCATTATTTCCGGCAAAAGCGTATAAGAACAGCTTTCAATTCGGATTAATCCCCTCTTTAGGTCCATGAGTTAATTGATGAAAGTGACCTAAACCTATGATTTTAATCACCTTCTTTAATACAATAAGATAACTCTTATTTGACAGTGAAACAATTGCAGCCACCCCCTGTTTCTTATAAATTTGACCTAACACAACCAAAAGGAATGGCTCTATGTCTATGCTCATCGTTGTCGCTGTCCTGATCGCACTGATGGGATTTGCAATTTCCCGCCATTGGAAGGTGCGTGAAGATAAAAGCGTCAAGAACCCTCGCCGTCACCTGCGACGTCGTTAACGCCATAGGGAAACATCTTCGGCTCTGTTTCCCCGCTTCATCCAACTGCTGACGCCCACTGACATTTCACGTATACTTTTCCCCTCATTTTTTTCCATTTTGTCTGCGCCCTCCACTGCTGTCGCGCCATTGCGCAGTGCTGCCAGGCAAGATGATGACGGCTCGGATCCAGTGATTCGGGCGTTGTTCAGCACATGAAGGTAACCCGGTGAATATTCAGTCTCTTCTTTCCGCAAAAGTCAGTCAGGCAATGGTTTTAGCCGGCGCTCCCGCCGATTGCGAACCGCAGGTTCGTCAGTCCGCCAGGGTCCAGTTTGGTGATTATCAGGCCAACGGTATTATGGCCGTGGCGAAAAAGCTGGGGCAAGCACCGCGACAATTAGCGGAAGCAGTGATCCAGCATCTCGACCTGACCGGCATCGCCAGTAAAGTTGAAATTGCCGGACCGGGCTTCATTAACATTTTCCTCGATCACCAGTGGCTGGCGACCCATGCGCGTGAAGCGCTGAGCCTGCCGCGCCTCGGTGTACAGCAGGTTGAACCGCAGACCATCGTGGTCGATTACTCTGCACCCAACGTGGCCAAAGAGATGCACGTCGGCCACGTGCGCTCCACCATTATTGGCGATGCCGCGGTCCGGACGCTGGAGTTTCTCGGCCATCGGGTGATTCGCGCCAACCACGTCGGCGACTGGGGCACACAGTTTGGTATGCTGATCGCCTTCCTTGAGAAGCAGCAGAACGAGCATCACGCTGAAATGGCGCTGGCCGATCTGGAAGCGTTCTACCGCGAAGCCAAGCGTACCTACGATGAAGACCCGGCGTTTGCCGAGCGCGCACGCAGTTACGTGGTCAAACTGCAGGGCGGCGACGAATATTGCCGTCAGATGTGGAAAAAGCTGGTCGACATCACCATGAGTCAGAACCAGAAAATTTATGACCGCATGAATGTCACCCTGACGCGTAAAGATGTGATGGGTGAAAGCCTCTACAACGATATGCTGCCAGGCATTGTCGCTGACCTGAAGCAAAAAGGGTTAGCGGTAGAAAGTGAAGGCGCTACCGTGGTGTTCCTGGATGAGTTCCAGAACAAAGAAGGCGAAGCGATGGGCGTGATCATCCAGAAAAAGGATGGCGGCTATCTCTATACCACCACCGACATCGCCTGTGCCAAATACCGCTATGAAACCCTGAAAGCCGATCGGGTGCTCTACTACATCGATTCACGTCAGCATCAGCATCTGATGCAGGCCTGGACCATCGTGCGCAAAGCCGGTTATGTTCCGGAGTCAGTACCGCTGGAGCACCACGCCTTCGGCATGATGCTGGGCAAAGATGGTCGTCCTTTCAAAACCCGCAGCGGCGGCACCATCAAGCTGGCCGATCTGCTTGATGAAGCCTATCAGCGCGCCTATAACCTGGTTCGTGAAAAGAACCCGGAGATGAGTGAAGAGGAAGTGAAAACGCTGGCGGAAGTCGTCGGCATCAGTGCCGTGAAGTACGCTGACCTGTCAAAAAGCCGCACCACCGATTACATCTTTGACTGGGATAACATGCTGGCATTTGAAGGCAATACCGCGCCTTACATGCAGTACGCTTACACCCGTGTGCTGTCGGTATTCCGTAAAGCGGGCATTGATGCCGCAGCGCTGGACGCAGAGATTGTGATCAGCGAAGAGCGTGAAGCGCAACTGGCAACCCGCCTGTTGCAGTTCGAAGAGGTGATCACCCAGGTTGCGCGTGACGGCACGCCACACGTGATGTGCGCCTATCTGTACGATCTGGCGGGTCTGTTCTCCGGTTTCTACGAGCACTGCCCGATCCTGACCGCCGAATCGGACGCTACCCGCCTGAGCCGACTGCAGCTGGCGGCGCTGACCGCGAAGACGCTGAAACAGGGTCTGGATACGCTGGGTATCGATACCGTCGAACGCATGTAAACCGCCTGCGGCGCTGCGGCAGACGATAACCGTTGCCTCAGCGCCGTGCGCCAGCCTGACAGCGTCCTTTCCCGGCGATTCAGGACGCTGCCGCCGATCGGCAGGATGACGCAATGAGTATGCCCGCGCACCTTATCAACACCCATCTCCCCAGCATTAAGCAACTGCAATGTTTCCTCGCGGTGGCCCATGAACTTAACTTTCGCCGGGCGGCAGAACGCCTGCGGATGACCCAGCCGCCATTAACCCGGCAGATCCAGTGTCTCGAAGCGGTGCTGGAACAGCAGTTATTTCACCGAACCACCCACGATGTCAGCCTGACCGATGCCGGACGTAACCTTATGGTGAAGGCTGACGCTATCCTCAGACAACTCAGCGAACTGAAAACCGAGGCCGCCATGACGCCGGGCCGTTTACGCATTGGCCTGACGCGGACGCTTAATTTCGACTTTATCGAGGCAGTCAGGGCTCAGCTCAGCCAACTGAAGATAGAGGATGAGATCGAAACGCCCGATCTAAGCTCGGCGCAACTGCTGCAGTGCCTGGCAAAAAACCGGCTGGATCTGATTATCACCGGCGAGAAAGGGCCGGATGCAGACCAGTCGGCAAACTATGGGTGGATCTGTCGCGAACCGCTGCGGGTGGCGCTGCCAGCGCTGCACCCGGCCAGCCTGCAATCACAGGTTGCGCTGGACGATCTGGCTGACCTGCCGCTGTTCTGGTTCCCGCGTAGTGCCAATCCGCTGTTTTACGATAAGTGTGAACGCTACTTTTCGCAGTTACGGGTCACGTTTAAACGGGTCAAAGAGCCTGACGATTCGCTGGTGATGCTGTCACACATCGCCCGAGGCAAAGGCTTCGCGTTGCTGCCCCAGTCAAAATGCACCTTCAATCAGCAAGGCCTCTGTTATCGGGAACTGAACGATTCTGCCGCCCAGCAGTTAAATATCGATCTGTATGCGGTAATCCGCGCGGATGAAACGCGCCAGGCCGTGCGGGACGCCCAGGCCTTATTGTGTCGCCCGCTGCAACCGGAATAAGTCATCGCTGGCTGCCATAAAGCATCACTGCGGCCGATAAACCTGGCCAGGCTGATGCCATTTCCCCTTCATTTTCAAACTATTACGCCACGTAAATCTGCCCTGCTACGCCATCAATCCCACCTGTCCCTAACGCTGTTGCCAGCTGACTGATACCTTTACTGAATAACCAAAATGCGAATTCATTAACGGAAAGCGCGGTGGAATAATCGGGTCAACTTATCAGGAGGCATGATGAAAACCCGAACTCTCACGCAGGATTTGAACGTCAGTGCAATTGGCTATGGTGCAATGGGACTGAGTGAATTTTATGGCAAGACCGACGACAGCAGCGCGCTGCAACTGCTTAATTCTCTGATCGATCTGGATATCAATTTTATCGACACCGCAGACCTGTATGGCCGCGGCCACAATGAGCAGCTAATCGGCGAGTTTCTTGCCCGGCTGGATACGCGCAGCCGGCAGCAGATAAAGGTCGCCACCAAATGCGGTATTGAGCGTGCTGCCGATCAGGCCTATGCCCGCGTCATCAATAATCAGCCCGATTACCTCATTCAGTGCTGCAACGCTTCGCTGAAAAGGCTGGGCGTCGAGCAGATCGATCTGTTTTACCTTCATCGCGTCAGCGAGTCCACGCCCATCGAGCACAGCATGGACTGTCTCAGCCAGCTGGTTAAGCAAGGGAAGATTCGACATGTCGGTCTGTGTGAAGTGTCAGCAGCCACCCTACAGCGAGCACATGCGGTTCATCCGGTCGCCGTGTTGCAGACAGAATATTCTTTATGGACCCGGGATATTGAAGCGGAGATCCTGCCGATGGTGAAAAAACTCGACATCGGACTGGTGCCCTACTCTCCGCTCGGCCGCGGTTTTCTGACCGGCAAATACCTTAACAACAGCGACTTTGCCGCAGACGACTTCCGTAAAAATAATGACCGCTTCCAGCAGGCCAGCCTCGATCATAACGCGCAGTTGCTGGAGGTTGTGCGGCCGCTAAGCCAGAAGTATCAATGTACGGTGGGTCAGATTGCGCTGGCGTGGCTGCTGGCACAGTATCAAAGAATTGTGCCGATTCCTGGCACCAAACGGCTGGCTTATCTGACGGAAAATGCGCAGGCCAGTGAAGTGGTACTGGAGGCGGCTGATGTCGCGTTACTGAACCAGATTCATCAGCAGGTGGAGATTAAAGGCGGCAGGTATTCGGCCGAAGGGATGAAAGGCGTCAATGCCTGATACGCCTCATCCCGCCGCTACTGGTAATTCACCATCACTTCGCTGCTGACGACCCGCAAGCCCGGCGGCAGCGCGCCGCTGCCGGCAAAACCAAACACCATATGCAGCGTTTCATCGGCGCTGAGATGTGCCAGGCCACGGGTGGTGCCGCTGGCGCCTTCCAGCGTAGTGCAGCGTTGCGCGCCGCACAGCCGCACTTCCAGCCCGGACGGGGCCGGTTTGCTCAGTTGATAACGCCAGTTAACCACGCTGATCTCGCCGCTAAGGTTAGCCGGTGCCGTCAGCGGCTGGCTGCGCTGCCAGCTGCCGCGGTTGGCCAGCAGCGGACCACTGGCGCTGGCCTGCCACGCACCACCGGCCGCCTGAGCCAGCAGCGGCAGCATTAATCCCAACGCCATCATCCAGCGCATTATTTGCCTCCGATGGTGGCGGTCATGCGAATCTGACGGTTGTCGCTCAGTTCGAGGTTAGACAGCACCACCAGCTGCGGCAGATTGCGACGCAGGAAGCGGGCCAGCAAGGCGCGTAGCGGATGATTGACCAGCAGCACCGGCGGTGCGCCGAGCATTTCCTGACGCTGCAACGCCGCCTGCGCCTGGCTTAACAGCCGATCGGCCAGACCTGGCTCCAGTCCACCACCGCCCTGCAACGCCTGCAGCAGCAAGCGTTCCAGCGTGGCATCCAGTCCGATCACCTGCACTTCATCATTGCCCGGGAACCACTGCTGAGTAATGGCGCGACCCAGCGCCACGCGCACCACGCTGGTCAGCTCCTGCGGATCGCTTTGTACCGGCGCATGCTCGGCCAGAGTTTCGATGATGGTGCGCATATCGCGAATCGACACCCGCTCCACCAGCAGGTTTTGCAGCACCTTGTGCAGCGTGGTCAGGCTGATCACGCCCGGCACCAGATCTTCGGTCAGCTTCGGCATCTCCTGGGTCACGCGATCCAGCAATTGCTGCGCTTCCTGACGGCCAAACAGCTCGCTGGCGTATTGTCCAATCAGGTGATTCAGGTGCGTTGCCACCACGGTACTGGCTTCAACCACGGTAAAGCCCTGGATTTGCGCCTGCTCTTTGAGCGCGCTGTCAATCCAGACGGCCGCCAGCCCGAACGCCGGATCGACGGTTGCTTCACCCGGCAGACTGCCCGCTGCGGTGCCCGGGTTAATCGCCATCCAGCGGCCCGGGTAGGCATCGCCGCTGCCGATTTCGACTCCTTTCATCAGAATACGGTAGCGCGCCGGCGGCAGTTCCATGTTGTCACGGATATGCACCACCGGCGGCAGGAAGCCGACATCCTGCGCCACCTTTTTACGGATACTGCGGATACGGCCCAGCAGCTCACCATTTTGCAGATGATCGACCATCGGAATCAGGCGGTAACCTACTTCCATCCCCAGCGTATCTTCCAGTTGCACATCGGTCCAGGAGGCTTCTGCGCTAGCCGGTGTTTCCGGGGTTTTAGTCAGGCTGCCCGGCGTCGCTTCCATCTTCTTGTTCGGCTGCATTTCCCGACCGCGCAGCCACCAGGCCAGGCCGAGTAAGGCGGCGGTAAACAGCAGGAAGACGAAGTTTGGCATGCCGGGTACCAGCCCGAGCAGGCCGATGACGCCGGCACTCAGCATCAGCACGCGCGGATCTTTGAACAGCTGGGTTACCATCTGCTCGCCCACGTCCTGATCGGTCGCCACACGCGTAACGATTACGCCCGCGGCGGTGGAGATCACCAGCGCCGGGATCTGCGCCACCAGACCATCACCGATGGTCAGCAGGGTATAGGTTTCCGCCGCGTGCCCCACGTCCATACCGTGCTGCACCACGCCGACCAGCAGGCCGCCGATGACGTTGATCACCATGATCATGATACCGGCGATGGCATCGCCGCGGACGAACTTACTGGCACCGTCCATTGAGCCGTAGAAGTCCGCTTCCTGGGTCACTTCTGAACGGCGACGTTTGGCTTCATCTTCGCCGATTAAACCGGCGTTAAGGTCGGCGTCGATCGCCATCTGCTTGCCGGGCATCCCGTCAAGCACAAAGCGCGCGCCCACTTCGGCGATACGGCCAGCACCCTTGGTGATAACCATAAAGTTGATGATGACCAGGATGATGAACACCACGATACCGATAGCGAAGTTGCCGCCGACCAGGAAGTGGCCAAAGGCCTCAACCACCTGACCTGCTGCTGCCGCGCCGGTATGCCCTTCCATCAGAATAATACGGGTCGAGGCGACGTTCAGCGCCAGACGCAGCAAGGTGGAGAACAGCAGAATGGTCGGGAATGCCGCAAACTCCAGGGTACGCTGGGTGAACATCGCCACCAGCAGCACCATGATCGACAGCGCAATGTTAAAGGTGAACAGCAGATCGAGGATGAACGGCGGTAACGGCAGCACCATCATCGACAGGATCATCAGGATCAGTACCGGACCCGCCAGCACCTGCCACTGCATATCTTTAAAGTTGCCCGGTAAACGTAGTTTTGCGGCCAGGTTATTAGCCATCGTTTTTGCTCTCTCCTGCAAAGTCCATCTCTGCCGGGACCGGCAGGTTTTTCGGTTTGGCTGGGATCAGGCCGCCTTCGCGCTTCCAGCGGCGCGACTGCCAGACCCAGGCCAGCACTTCCGCCACGGCCGCATAGAGCGCGCCTGGAATGTGCTGTCCAATTTCAGTGTGTCGGTATAGCGCACGCGCCAGCGGCGGTGCTTCCAGAACCGGAATGCGGTGTTCCGCACCCAGTTCACGAATTCTCAGGGCGATTTCGCCCGCGCCCTTGGCAATCACCTTCGGTGCGCTCATCTTCTTCTCGTTGTACTGCAGCGCCACTGAATAGTGCGTCGGGTTAGTGACGATCACGTCGGCTTTGGGCACATCGGCCATCATCCGGCGGCGGGCCGCGGCGCGCATCTGCTGGCGGATACGCCCTTTGACGTGCGGGTCGCCCTCCTGCTGTTTGTGTTCGTCGCGGATTTCCTGACGCGACATGCGCAGTTTTTTGTAATAGCTGTAGAGCTGCCAGAAAACGTCGTAACCGACCATCGGCACCAGTCCCAGCATCACCAGGGTGCAGCAGATGGCAATCATATCCATGCCGTGCACCAGCGCGTTGATCGGAGATTCGCTGATCAACCGCAGCATCTCCGGCCAGTGGATCCAGATGTACCAGCAGGCAACACAGCCCACCAGCACGGTCTTGAGGATGCCTTTGAACAGCTCCGTCCAGGCCTGGGCGGCAAACATTCGCTTGAAACCGGCCAGCGGGCTGAGCTTGGTAAAATCGACTTTGATCGATTTGCCGCTGATCACAATACCGCCCAGCAGCATCGGCGCAGCAATCGCCACCAGCACCAGTCCGCCCATCAGCGGCAGCAGCGCCATTAACGCCTGGCCGATCAGGCTGCCGATATGGCTGATGATGATTTTATCGTCGGTCACCATGCCGTGATCGAAACGCAGACCGGTGGCCACCATGCCCGCCAGACGGTGCGCCATCATGGTGCCGCCCATCCACAGAATCATGATACCGGCCAGCAGCATCAGTAATGAGGTCAGTTCGCGCGAACGCGGGATCTGCCCATCTTCCCGCGCCTTTTCAAGTCGGTGCGCGGTGGGCGATTCTGTTTTGTCCTCGTCGCTTTCTTCAGCCACGACAAACCTCGGTTGGCAGGAATTCTGAGCATAGAATGCCAAAACTGGCTGGGGTTAAAGCGCAGATAAGACGGGAAAAACAGGCGTTCTTTGGCGGATGAGTTTAATAAAGCAGAGCGGGCCCACCGTCTGGTGGCCCGGTGAGAGAAAGGGACGGCATCGCAGCCCGCCAGCCCGCAGGCTGACGGTCGCGATTAAAACCCTAAGCTATCCAGCAGGTCATCAACCTGATCCTGGTTCGCTACCACGCCCGGTGCATCGGTGTGGATCTGCGGACCGTTCAGCAGGCTGGTGCCTTCCTGACGCTTCTCGGCACTGACTTCCGGCATGTTTTCCAGCAGCACCATTAACAGCTGGCGCTCAATTTCCTGGATAACATCCATCATGCGTTTGATCACCTGACCGGTCAGGTCCTGGAAATCCTGCGCCATCATGATTTCAAGCAACTGCTTGTTGGTAAAGGACGTATGATCCGGCACGGCAGCAAGGTATTCGCGAGTATCCGTCACCAACTCACGCGCATCGGCCAGTTCAATTGGGTTTTCAAACCATTGGTCCCAACGCCCTTTCAGCTGGGTTGCCCCGGCTTCCATCTTATCCTGATGCGGTTGTGCCGCTTCAACGCAGTTCAACGCACGGTCGGCGGCCTGCGCCGTCATCTGCACCACATAATCCAGACGATCGCGGGCATCGGGAATGGCTTCAGCCGCATCGGCAATGGCTTTATCCAGCCCCAGCTCACGCAGGCTATCGCGCAGCATACGCGTCAGAGAGCCGATGCGGGTAATGATGTCGTGTGCCGAGGCATCCTCAGTTGGTTTCGGAAGGTCGCTCATCACATCTCCTTACATGCCCAGTTTTTCGAAAATTTTGCCCAGTTTTTCTTCCAGCGTGGCGGCAGTAAATGGCTTCACTACGTATCCACTGGCGCCGGCCTGAGCGGCAGCAATAATGTTTTCTTTCTTCGCTTCCGCGGTCACCATCAATACCGGCAGGCTGCTCATCGCAGCATCGGCACGGATGGTTTGCAGCAGCTGCAGGCCATCCATGTTCGGCATGTTCCAGTCGGAAATGACGAAGTCAAAACCACCTGCTTTCAGCTTTGACAGCGCGTCCACGCCGTCTTCTGCTTCTTCTACGTTATTGAAGCCCAGCTCTTTCAGCAGGTTACGTACAATACGACGCATCGTATTGAAGTCGTCTACTACCAAAAAGCGCATGTTTTTATCAGCCATATCTACTCCTGAGTTATCTCGCCCGGCAGGACGGGCCTGTTAAATACGCAATGCCTGTCCGGCGCTAATTTTCGCCAGCATGTGCTGGCTGATGTTGCTTAAATCCACCACTTCGCTCACGCCGCCTGTGGCAATCGCCTCACGCGGCATGCCAAATACCACACAGCTGGCTTCGTTCTGGGCAATCGTCCAGGCGCCGGCCCGATGCATTTCCAGCATCCCGGCCGCGCCGTCGTTGCCCATGCCGGTGAGGATCACACCGACCGCATTTCGTCCGGCGTTGATCGCTACCGATTTGAACAGCACATCCACTGAAGGCTTATGCCGGTTAACCGGTGGCCCTTCATTCAGTTTCACCACATAGTTGGCCCCGCTACGGCCCAGCTCCATGTGCATCGCACCTGGCGCGATGTAAGCGTGTCCCGGCAGAATACGTTCACCGTCTTCCGCTTCTTTCACCGTGATCTGACAAAGTTTGTTCAGACGCTCGGCGAAGGAGCGGGTAAAACCTGGCGGCATATGCTGGGTAATCAGCAGCGCCGGACTGGTGGCAGGCAGCGGCTGCAGCACATGGCGAATCGCCTCGGTGCCGCCGGTAGAGGAGCCAATCGCAATCAACTTCTCGCTACTCAGCAGCGGACCCGCCTTCAGCGCGACCGGCACCGGCATCGCCGCCCGGTTGTGCAGTCGGGCGCGCGCCGCCGCACGAATTTTGTCGCCAATCATCTGGCTGTACGCCAGCATCCCTTCACGGATGCCGAGCTGCGGCTTGGTGACGAAGTCCACCGCCCCCAGCTCCAGCGCCCGCAGGGTAATTTCCGAGCCTTTGCCGGTCAGCGAAGAGACCATCACTACCGGCATCGGCCGTAAACGCATCAGTTTTTCGAGGAAGTCGAGGCCATCCATGCGCGGCATTTCCACATCCAGCGTCAGCACCTGCGGATTAAACTGCTTAATCAGATCGCGGGCGACTAACGGATCGGGCGCCGTAGCGACCATCTCCATATCCGGATGGCTATTGATGATTTCCGTCATCAGTTGCCGCATCAGCGCAGAGTCATCTACGCACATCACGGTGATTTTGCTCATCATCTTTCCTTCGTCAGTCCATAGACGGTTTGTCCGCGCAGCCAGAACTCTTTACTGATCTGACTGAAGTTCTCTGAGTGACCGGCAAACAGGATGCCTCCGGGCTTGAGCAGCGGAACAAACCGACGCAGAATTTTCTCCTGCGTCTCTTTATCGAAATAGATCATCACATTGCGGCAGAAAATGGCGTCGAACTGGCCCGGCAGCGCCCAGTCATTGGCCAGCAGATTGAGCTGGGCAAAGCTGACCATGCTGGCCAGTTCAGAACGCACCCGCACCATCCCGGCATGAGGACCGGTGCCGCGCAGGAAGAAGCGTTGCAGCTGCGCCGGTGACAGCGTGCGCAATTCCTCCTGGCGATAGACGCCGGCCACCGCTTTCTCCAGCACCTGGGTATCGATATCGCTGGCGTGGACCTGGAACTTACCCGGTCCGGTACCCAGCGTTTCGGCCAGCGTCATGGCAATCGAGTAAGGCTCTTCACCGGTTGACGCGGCGGTACTCCAGACGCTGAAATTTCCCTGACGCTTACGGGCATGCTCCGCGAGGATTGGAAAGTGATGCGCCTCGCGGAAAAACGCCGTCAGGTTGGTGGTCAGGGCATTGATAAACGCCTGCCACTCTGCGCTGTTAGGATCGTGTTCCAGCAGCGCCAGGTAACGACCGAAATCATCGATATTCAGCGTACGCAGACGACGAACCAGACGGTTGTAAACCATCTCGCGCTTGTGATCGGCCAGCACGATACCGGCACGCTGATAGATCAGCTGGCTGATGCGACGGAAATGCGTATCCGAGAGCGGTAAGCGCTGCACCATTTGCGACAGCAGCGTTGTCGTCTCATTTTGCTCGAATGTCGATTTTTTCATTTCTGCACCTGGCCTGAACTAAAACACATTAATTTTCTGCTGCGATGCCCGACTGCCACAGGGTAGTCGGGCCTTCCAGGCGATTAAAAGGTTTCCCAGTTGTCGTCGCCGCGAGAGGCAGACTGACGGGCAACGGTTAACGGCGCATCCAGCTGGAGGCTTTTTGTCGCCGTTGTCTTGTTAACGGCCTGGGCGACAAATTCTTTACCAATATTGAACACTGAGACCGCTTGTTTTAAGTGGCTGGCCTGATCTTCCAGTGCCGCCGCCGCCGCAGCCGACTCTTCAACCAGTGAGGCGTTCTGTTGCGTAACCCGATCCATCTCGGTTACGGCCAGACCGACCTGATCGATCCCGCGGCTCTGCTCATCCGACGCCGAGGCGATTTCGCCCATGATGTCGGTAACGCGCGTCACTGCACTGACGATGTTGCTCATGGTGTCGCCGGCGCTCTCTACCAGCACCGAGCCGGTATTGACGCGGCTGACCGAATCTTCAATCAGACCTTTGATCTCTTTAGCGGCCTGCGCGCTGCGCTGTGCCAGGCTGCGCACTTCGCCCGCCACCACCGCAAAACCGCGACCCTGTTCACCGGCACGGGCAGCTTCCACCGCGGCGTTGAGCGCCAGGATGTTGGTCTGGAAGGCGATGCCGTCGATCACGCTGGTGATATCAGCAATCTTCTTCGAGCTACCGGCAATCTCTTTCATGGTGGTCACGACGCCATCCACCACTTTGCCACCCTGCTGGGCCGTTTCTGAGGCGTTGAGCGCCAGCTGCGACGCCTGACGGGCGTTTTCGGCGTTCTGCTTCACGGTTGCGGTCAGCTGCTCCATGCTGGCAGCGGTCTGCTCCAGCGAGGCGGCCTGCTGTTCGGTACGCGATGAGAGATCGTTATTGCCGATGGCGATTTCGCTGGCACCGGTATAAATGGCGTCAGACCCGTCGCGCACGGTACGCACGGTGCGCACCAGCTCCTGCTGCATGTACTGTAATGAGGTCAGCAACTCGCCGATTTCGTTACGCACTGAAAGATCAATCGGCTGAGTCAAATCGCCGCGCGCAATATGCTGGATATGCTCAATGCTCTGACGCAGAGGACGGATCAGTACGCTGCGCATTACGTTCCACACCAGGATAATCATCAGCAGAGTGACGGCCAGCGTCGCGATCACGATGGTGATTGAGCGGCTGTAGGCCTGTTCATTGGCCTGAACGCCCTGCTTCGACAGCACCAGGTTGTACTCCAGCCAGGCGTTGTAATCTTTCTGGAATTTGTCCTGATAACTCTGGGTCGGCTGATCGACAAAGCCCTTGAAGTTGCCGCTGTTGAAAAACACCATCAGCTCTGCCAGCGCGTCGTGGTACGCCTGGTAGTTGGCCTGCAGCGCCTTGACGTTATCGGCATTTTTGCCTTTTTCCGACAGGTTGGCATTGAACTGTTGATAGCCCAGTTCGGCCTGTTTCAGCTCCTCACCCGCCAGCGCCACCAGCTCTTTGACCGTGGCACCCGATCCCGACATCTGCGCATCCTGCAGGAAGCGAATACCGGCGCGGTTAAGGGTGTTACGCGCCTGAACCAGCGAAACCCATGAGGTGCCCATCGCCTGCTGCAGCGTGTTCAAACGCTGGTTATAAGCAAAATTTTCTTTATCTGAACTAACGGTTTTGAAAAACATTCCGCCGGAAAACAGCTGCAGCAGCGCAAACAGCGCCAGCACGCACAGCAGACCGGTCACAACACGTACACGACTAAACATACACACCTCATTGGTTGGCGATTCGCTTCTATTTATCGGCGCATCGGAGGGGAACTTTATGCACGGCGGCGGCTTTACCGCAGCCGCCGTGAGGAGAGGAGAGAAATTACGCGCGGGAGACTTTAAATACGGAGACGGCCTGGGTCAGCACGCTGGCCTGCTGCTCCAGTGCAGCAGCAGCCGCGGCGGATTGTTCAACCAGTGAGGCGTTCTGCTGGGTGACGCGATCCATCTCGGTAACCGCCTGGCCGACCTGCTCAATGCCACGGCTCTGCTCATCAGACGCCGAGGCGATCTCGCCCATGATGTCGGTCACGCGGGTTACCGCCCCGACGATATCGTTCATGGTGCTGCCGGCGCTTTCAACCTGCAATGAGCCGCTGTTGACGCGCGCCACCGAATCTTCGATCAACCCTTTGATCTCTTTAGCTGCCTGAGCACTGCGCTGCGCCAGGTTACGCACTTCACCGGCCACCACCGCAAAACCGCGACCCTGCTCACCGGCCCGGGCGGCTTCCACCGCGGCGTTGAGCGCCAGGATGTTGGTCTGGAAGGCGATGCCGTCAATCACGCTGATGATGTCGGCAATCTTCTTCGAACTGCCGGCGATCTCTTTCATGGTGCTGACCACGCCATCAACCACTTTGCCACCCTGCTGAGCGGTTTCTGACGCGGTCAGCGCCAGCTGTGACGCCTGACGTGCATTGTCTGCGTTCTGTTTCACCGTGGCGGTCAGCTGCTCCATGCTGGCGGCGGTCTGCTCCAGTGAGGCGGCCTGCTCTTCGGTACGGGCGGAGAGATCGTTATTGCCGGCGGCGATCTCACTGGCACCGGTAAAGATGGCGTCAGATCCGTCACGCACGTTGCTGACGGTCATCACCAGCGACTGCTGCATTTCCTGAATGCCGGCCGCCAGCTGGCTCATTTCATTGCGTCCTTCCACGACGATCGGCTGCGTCAGATCGCCAGAGGCGATCGCGCGGATCTGCGCCAGCAGCTGTTGCAGCGGCTGAATCAGCACCTGACGCAGGCCAAACCAGCAGGCGACGATCACCACCAGCACCGATACGGCAATTACGCCCAGCAGCCACATCATCTGGGTAAAGGCCTGCTGGTTCTGTTCGATTCCCTGCTCAGCCAGTGCGGTCTGACGGGCGCGCCACTCACCGTAGCTGCCCTGCATCGCCACCTGTTTCTGTTCAATATTCTGTTTGAACATCCCTTCCAGATCGCGCGCCTGCAGACTTTTAATCATCTCTTTCAGGCCGCTGTCGTAGCGGGCGTAATCAGCTTCCAGCCGGTCGCGCAGCGACACCTCCATGCCTGCGGTGCCCGGCAGATTGTAATAAACCTGGAAGTGACGATCGGCTTCGGCTAACTGTGCGTTAGCTTTGTTCATCAGATCGTCGAGCTGACCGCCGTTCATCTGTGAAGCCATGCTGGTTTGCAGTCGCAGCATGGCGCGGTTCAGCGTGGTCCGGCTGTTGTTCAACGAAATATAGGCGTCGGTCATCGCCGTGACGTTACGATTGGCGACTTGCGACAGGGCAAACGCCGCTTTGTCGGTGTTCAGCGCTGACCAGAACAGGCTGCCAGACAGCAGCTGGAGCGCGCCAAAGATCACCAGTACCGCGATCAGACTGGTCACCACTTTTATTCTTTTTAACATCTTGTTCCCCTGCAGGTTGATTAAGGTGCAGCGGCTATATCGGCGGCCAGTCGCGATGTGTTAACGCTTTTCGCCGCTTTTCAGCGACAATCGGCTTTTGTAATTAATAATATCGCGGCAGGACGGTGGGTTTGGCTTTAGTCAGGCTGGCGAGAGGTCAGGTGCAGGTGCGCACCCCGGCTATGCAGACGGGGCGCGCGATCGATCAGAAGGTTTCCCAGTGGGTATCGCTGACCGGTGCGGTCAACGCTTTACGCGGCGCCAGCGCCGTCGCTGGTGCGGCAATCGGCAGATGTTTAGTCAACGCCTGGCCCACGGCTGCACGCTTAATCTTAAACACCGCAACCGACTGGCTGAGGCGACTGGCCTGATCTTCCAGTGAGGCCGCGGCAGCAGCGGACTCTTCCACCAGCGAGGCGTTCTGCTGAGTCACGCGATCCATTTCGGTAACCGCCTGGCCGACCTGGTCGATACCGCGACTCTGCTCATCCGACGCCGAGGCAATCTCGCCCATGATGTCGGTTACGCGGGTCACCGCATTGACGATATCGCTCATGGTTTCACCGGCGGTGCCGACCAGCTGAGAACCGGTGTTCACCCGGTTAACCGAATCTTCAATCAGCCCTTTAATCTCTTTGGCTGCCTGCGCGCTGCGCTGGGCCAGATTACGCACTTCACCGGCCACCACTGCAAAACCACGACCCTGTTCACCGGCGCGAGCGGCTTCCACCGCGGCGTTGAGCGCCAGGATGTTGGTCTGGAAGGCGATGCCGTCAATCACGCTGGTGATATCGGCAATCTTTTTCGAGCTGCCGGCGATGTCACGCATGGTTTTCACCACGCCATCGACCACATTGCCGCCTTTCTGCGCCGTTTCTGATGCGCTTAACGCCAGCTGCGACGCCTGACGCGCGTTCTCGGCGTTCTGTTTCACCGTGGCGGTCAGCTGTTCCATGCTGGCAGCGGTCTGCTCCAGCGAAGCCGCCTGCTGTTCAGTACGGGCCGAGAGGTCATTGTTACCGGCAGAAATTTCGCTGGCTCCGGTGAAAATGGCATCTGAACCTTCACGCACGTTGCTCACGGTGCGCACCAGCGACTGCTGCATATCGTGCAGGCTGGCCGCCAGCTGGGTCATCTCATTACGGCCTTCAACCGCGATCGGCTGGGTCAGGTCGCCCTGAGCGATGTGCTGAATATGAGTAATGTTGGTGTTCAGCGGAGTAATTAATACCTTACGCAGACCGAACCAGCACAGCACGATCACTGCTGCCACCACCGCCATGATGGTACCCAGTATCCACAGCATCCGGCTGTAGGCAGAACTGTTCTCGTCAACACCGATGGTGGTCAGGCGGTTCTGATCGGTACGCCAGTCGGTATACAGCTTCAGAAACGCACTCTGGCTGGGCGCCACCGGGGCTTTGCCGGCCGCTACCAGATCGTCAGACTGCAACGCGACCTGCAGCGCATTCAGCGCATCGGCGTAGGCGCTGTAGCGCTGATCCAGCTGCTCGTTAAGCTGCAGATTTTGTCCCGGCGTATCCGGCGTCTCTTTGAACACTTTGTAAAAACCGGCCGCCGCCTGCTGAAAGCCTTTGCTGTCGTCAAACAGGCCGGCTACGTCCGCCGGTTTCCCTTCCAGTTTACTGGTGGCGAAACGCAGCTGAATGCGGGTCAGTAACACCCGGCTCTGGTTAAGACTCATATAGGCATCATTGAGCGCCTGGGTGTTCTGCATCGCCAGCTGCGAAACGGCAAAACTTTGCTTGTCGTGGCTGAGGGCGGAATAAAAAACGGAGCCGGAAAAGGCCTGTAACAGCCCAAACATCAGCAATACCAGCAGCAAACTGGTAACTACGCGGATTTTCGTTAACATGATTAACCCTGAAAAATGTAAGTGGTAAAGCAGCAAGGTGATTATCGGCAGGCGATAGCGGGAAATTAGGCCAGACAGAATTTTTATTGATTGAAAAATAAAGAAATTATTCAGCAGCAAAACTGTCACAGGCCGGGCATATCCGGCCTGTGACGGTGGGATTATGCGCTACGCAGATTATCCACCAGCGCCATTTCATCGCTGCTCAGCAGCTTCTCAATGTCCACCAGAATCAGCATCCGCTCGCCGAGTGCGCCCAGCCCGGTCAGGTACTCGGTCGACATAGTGACCGCGAACTCCGGTGAAGGACGGATCTGATCCTGAGTCAGCGACAGCACATCAGAGACGCCATCCACCACGATACCGACCACGCGGTTTTCGAGATTCAGTACGATCACCACGGTGTTGTCGTTGTATTCAACATCGGGCTGCGAAAACTTCACCCGCAGGTCGATAATCGGCACGATCACGCCACGCAGGTTGGTGACGCCGCGAATAAATTCAGGCGTATTGGCGATACGCGTTACCTGATCGTAACCGCGAATTTCCTGAACTTTGAGAATATCGATGCCGTACTCTTCGTCGCCCAGCGTGAAGACCAGAAACTCCTGACCCACAGTTTCGCCAGCGATTTTTGTCACGGTTGCCATTCCATTCATGTTATTTACCCTTTCGTTATCAATCAGGCGGCAGCGCCGGCCACACGTTTTTCACGGTTAAGTGATTGCAGTGCTGATACATCGACAATCAGCGCTACGCTACCATCGCCAAGAATGGTGGCGGCTGAGATGCCCGGCACTTTGCGATAGTTACTTTCCAGATTCTTCACCACCACCTGATGTTGACCAATCAGCTGATCGACCAGCAGCGCGTAACGCTTGCCCGCGCTTTGCAGAATGACGACGATGCCTTGCGTGGCCTCGGTTTTCGCCCCCTGCACATCAAAGACGTTCCACAGCTCGACCAGCGGCAGATATTCTCCGCGCACTTCGAGAACGCACTCGCCACCGGCCAGCGGTTTCAGCTCTTCGGCGCGCGGCTGCAGTGATTCCATCACCGCATTCAGCGGCAGGATAAACACTTCATCGGCAACGCGTACCGACATGCCGTCGAGGATCGCCAGCGTCAGTGGCAGCAGGATACGGATGGTCGTGCCCTTGCCCTGCTTAGACGAGATTTCGACGTGACCGCCCATCTCCTGGATGTTTCGTTTCACCACGTCCATGCCAACGCCGCGTCCGGAGACATCGGTCACCTGCTCGGCGGTTGAGAAGCCAGGCGCGAAAATCAGCATGCCGACATCTTCGTCGCTCATGTTTTCGCTGACCGGCAGGCCGGATGACAGCGCTTTCGCCAGGATACGCTCACGGTTCAGGCCGGCACCGTCATCGGATACTTCGATGCAGATGTTGCCGCCCTGATGTTCCGCTGACAGCGTCAGGTTACCGGTCGCCACTTTACCGGCTGCCAGACGTTTATCCGGCGATTCGATACCGTGGTCGAGGCTGTTACGCACCAGGTGAGTTAACGGATCGATGATGCGTTCAATCAGGCTCTTATCGAGTTCGGTTGAGCTGCCCAGCAGGGTCAGTTCCACCTCTTTGCCGAGCTTGCTCGCCAGGTCACGCACCAGACGCGGGAAGCGGCTGAAGACATATTCCATTGGCATCATACGAATCGACATCACCGATTCCTGCAGATCGCGGGCGTTACGCTCCAGCTGACCCATGCTGTTAAGCAGGTCGCCGTGGGCTACCGGATCGAGTTCGCCGGAACGCTGGGCCAGCATCGACTGGGTGATCACCAGTTCGCCAACCAGGTTGATCAGCTGATCGACCTTTTCCACCGCGACGCGGATGCTGGTTGATTCGTTTGATTTGGCCGGGGCCGCCACGCGCTTGCTTTCGCGTTTCACGGCAGCAACCGGCAGTTCGGTAACGCTGGCCGTCTGCACTTCAGCAGCCACCGCTGCCGCTGGCACTTCTGGTGCCACAACTGCCGCGACCGGTGCGTTCTCTTCAGGCTGCGGGAAGCGAATCTGGGCTTCATCAATCACGAAGCAGAGCACCGCAACGATGTCATCTTTACCGACGCCATCAATGCAGACGTCCAGCATGTTGCTGCCCTTCTGCACGTTGGTCAGGGTGCCGAGATTGCCCATCTCTTCCAGCATCAGATCGACTTCTTTCTCTTTCAGGTCGATCAGCTGTACCCGCAGCGCACTGCTGCTGGTCGCGGGCGCGCTGGCAGATGGCGCAGCACTGGCTGGCGCTTCAACCGGCAGGCCTTTAGCCTCTAACGCCAGCTGACGCAGCGCTTCACAGATATATTTAAAGCTCTCCGCGTTCGGCTCTTGCGCGGTTTTATAAGCATCGAGCTGTTCCTGCATAATATCTTTGGTTTCCAAAAACAGGTTGATGATGTCGGTGCTGAGCTGCATCTCGCCGCGACGAGCACCATCCAGAATGTTTTCCAGGATGTGAGTGGTTTCCTGTAATACCGTAAAACCAAAGGTTCCGGCTCCACCTTTAATCGAGTGGGCGGCGCGGAAGATGGCGTTAAGCTGTTCAGAGTCTGGTTCCTGCGGGTCGAGACCCAACAGGTGTTGTTCCATATCCGCTAACAGCTCATCGGCTTCATCAAAAAACGTCTGGTAAAAATCGCTGATGTCCATACTCACGGGGATCACCTCGGCTGTGAGGGGGCTGCTGTATTCACCGCGCTGCCTGGTGATGCAGGTGCGGTAATCTGTTCAATCGCCGCCGGATCGCTGATCTGGACGGCATCACTTTCTGCGTTCTCTTTTTCTATTGCCGCTTCGGTGTCGTGGTTCAACACCAGCAGGCTGATACGGCGGTTAACCGCATCATTCCCGCCGCGATTTTTCAGGCGCATGGTGTCGGCCATGCCTAACACCCGCAAAATTTTGCCGCTGTCTAACCCGCCAATGACCAGTTCACGCCGCGAGGCGTTGGCACGATCGGCCGATAACTCCCAGTTGCTGTACCCTTTTTCACCGCTGGCATACTGGAAGTCATCGGTATGACCCGCCAGGCTGATGCGGTTAGGGATGTCATTCAGAATCGGCGCAATGGCGCGCAGAATGTCGCGCATATAAGGCTCGACTTCGGCTCTGCCGGTCTTAAACATCGGGCGATTCTGGCTGTCGATAATCTGGATACGCAGCCCCTCTTCCACCATGTTGATGATCAGATGCGGGCGCAGCGCTTTCAGACGCGGATCGGCTTCAATCAGCTGATCGAGCTTTTCCCGCAGCCGGTTAAGACGAATCTCGTCCAGCTTGCGTTTCTGCTCATCCATATCGACCACTTTCTTTACTTCACCAATCTTTTGCGTCGGATCGTCACCGCCGCCAGGGATCGGGCTTTCACTGTCGCTGCTGCGCTGTCCACCGGTTATCGCCACTTTAAGCGGCGTTTTGAAGTAGTCAGCGATCTGCACCAGCTGCTGCGGGTTAGCGATTGAGAGCAGCCACATCACCATAAAAAACGCCATCATCGCCGTCATAAAGTCGGCATAGGCGATTTTCCACGAGCCGTGGCTGCCTTCATGTCCTTTATGTTTGCGCTTTTTAATCAGCACAATTGGGCGATTGCCGTGCTTCATGAGGTCTCGTCCGAAGTCTGTTTAGCCGGGTTTTTCGCGTTACGTACGTGCTCTTCCAGTTCGCTGAAGGAAGGACGTTCAGCCGAGTAGAGCGTTTTACGACCAAATTCCACTGCAATCTGCGGTGCATAGCCATTGAGGCTGGAGAGCAACGTCACCTTGATGCACTGCATCATCTTGGTGGTTTCAGCACACTTCTGGCGCAGCACTGACGCCAGCGGTGAGATAAAGCCATACGCCAGCAGAATACCGAGGAAGGTACCGACCATCGCATGGGCGACCAGCGCACCCAGTTCCGCCGCCGGGCGATCGGCCGAGGCCAGTGCGTGCACCACCCCCATTACTGCCGCCACGATACCGAAAGCTGGCAGGCCATCACCCACCGCCGCTATACTTTGCGCCGGTACGTCACACTCGTGTTCGTAGGTCTCAATTTCTTCATCCATCAACGCTTCAATCTCGAAGGCGTTCATGTTGCCGCTGACCATCAGACGTAAATAATCGGTAATAAAATCCACTAACTGCTTATCGGCAAGAATACGCGGATAATTAGCAAAAATTTCGCTCTGGCTGGGATCTTCAATATCGCGTTCCAGCGATAACATCCCCTGCTGACGTGATTTGGCCATCAGGCGATAAAGCAGCGCCATTAAGTCCATGTAAACAGCTTTGTTATATTTTGATCCGCGAAATAACAAAGGTAACGCTTTCAGCGTTTTTTTAATCGACTTACCGTTGTTACCCACTAAAAATGCGCCGGCACCGGCCCCGCCGATCATTAATAATTCGGCTGGCTGATACAGCGCGCCAAGATGACCGCCCACCAGCGCATATCCGCCCAACACGGAGCCTAAAACAATCAAATAACCTACAATTATTAGCACAAGAAATCCTTACGTCCGTAACGTGTTGGTGGAAGTTAAGCCAGAGAGCCGCAGGTGTTATTCGTAAAACGGAAGCAAAAAAAAAGCAGCGGTATTAACCGCTGCTGGATGGCTTCCACAGTGCGAACAAACTTAAACGGCGCGTTTAACCTGTTCATCCAGCAGTTGTGGAAACATATCGGCAGAATCTGCAGAAAGTTTACGTCTTTTTACGGCACGTGATGGCGGCTGGCACAGGCTGCAGACAAAGCTGCCTACCGGCTGATGGGCATGATTAATAAAGCTGCCATTACAGCTTTTGCAATCGGCCAGTTCCAGCATGCCACTTTCAACGAATCGCACCAGGGTCCATGCACGCGTTAGCGCCAACAGCGGGCCCTCGTCCGATTGCGGACACTGTTCGAGATATAACCGGTAGGCTTTGATCACGGCCTCAACGCCGCTGCACAGTCCGGTTTTCAGTAAAAATTTCCAGGCGTTACAGAACATGGAAGCATGAATGTTCTGCTCCCAGGTCATAAACCAGTCGGTCGAAAAAGGCAGCATGCCTTTAGGTGGCGGGCTGCCACGCAACTCTTTATACAGCTTAATCAGACGGCCACGGCTCAGCTGGGTTTCGCTTTCTAACATCTGTAAGCGCGCGCCAAGGGTAATCAGCTCCATCGCGAGCTGAATATCACGCGCTTCCTGAACAATACTTTTCTCAGTCATCACATCGCCCTCTTTTTAGCAGGCGCGTCATCTTTAGACGCGTTACGCAGTAAACGGCTGGATAATAAAATGCCGGTGTGGATTTGTTGTAAATCATCCACGCGTGATTCCTGCGTCAGGCGATTAATTGTGCTGCTGTCGGTAAAACGAAACTGGCAAACCAATTGATTGGTTTCCGCCATTTTTACCATTTCAGGCAGAGTTAATTCAGATAATGCATCCGCCATTTTCTCGTCAATACCGAGGCGAAACATTGCAGATGCTTTTTCCTGGTTAATTAATCGCTGCGCAAGCAGTAAATATGACAAATTGAGATCGTAAATATGTTTTAGTAATTCAGATGTACCCATTTTTCCATCCTGAGAGATGCGACGTAACTTCACCACAGATTATTTTCTGCGTATCGAGCTGCTGATTGGTAAATCTAAAGATGGCAAAAAAAATAGTTTGTCGTGCAAATGTCACTGCTCTTCGCCTTCATCTTATGTGCGGGTTTCAGGTCCGCCGAAAGTCAAAAATCCAGGCCATTTTATTTTCGAGTTGTAACCATCTTCCGTGACGTCTTCTTACATTTTTTAAGACTAATCCGAAAACAACGCAAATCTATATCGTCTGATTTCCACATACAACGACAGTAATGTGAAATTTTAGATAAAGTGTGACGCAGATCACACTTTTAACGCAAATTTCTTCAGCAACCCTTTACGATCCTTTGTCTGTTGCTCGTTTTTTAAGCAAAAAAAGGCGATTTTAAGTCGAATTGGTCCTGAGAAAGGTTTAATAGGGGGTAAAACAGGCTCTATTCCACGGTTTGACAGCAGGCTGATCTAATGTTGGTGTTAATCGATTTAACACCCTATTTAGAACCATTTAAAACAGACATAACAGTATATTATGCTGTTCAACGGGGTGGTCAATCGCTTTCAAATTAATAACTTAGAGTAAGTATCGCAGGGAGTGAGTAATGAAAGCGTTAAGGTTTTTACGGCAGTATTGGCACTGACTGGCAACTTAACGTTAACAGTTGCAGTCGTGTGTTTAGTATACGACACCAGATGTAACAATGGGTTACATAAGCAAGACGAATGAATCGAGGGGAGTTTTAATCAGGCCTGATAAGTATCGGCAGCCAGCGGAAAAACTTGAGTTAAGAAGTTAAAGAAAGCGGGCTGAGCCTCTTATCAGTCGTTTTTTCGCGCATTTGATTTTTTTTGGCCGATCTGCCCACAGTTGTGGCATCAGGCCAACCCCGCGTGGGGTAACGGTAACGGCAGGGAACGTGTCGGAATGTAACAGGAGGATACAGCGCGCGCTGGTTGTAAAAAAGGCCACGACATCCGCAGATATCGTGGCCCGTCAGCGCCTAATCAGGCCAGTTTTGGAAAGGTCGCGACTTTATTTACTGTGCCGTGGTCGGCACTGCGCGGCGCAATGCGTTCCAGGTCTTTCAGGAAGTTCTCGCGCCAGGCGGTGATGTCGTTTTTACGCAGGACCGCCATCATGTCGTTGTAGCGTGAAATCCTTTCGGTACGCGGCATGGTGATCGCTTTATCGAGCGCCGCCGCAACTTCGTCGCGGTCATACGGGTTAACGATCAGCGCCGAGGTCAGCTCATTGGCCGCACCGGCAAAGCGCGACAGCACCAGTACACCTGGATCGTCCGGGTCCTGCGCCGCCACGTACTCTTTCGCCACCAGGTTCATCCCGTCGCGCAGCGGCGTCACCAGACCGACATCGGTCAGGCGGAAGATTTTCATCAGCAGCCGGCGATCAAAATGCTGGTTAAGGTAGTAGAGCGGCGTCCAGCCCAGCGTGCCGTATTTACCGTTGATGCGCCCTGCTTCGGTTTCCAGCTGGTGACGGATATCCTGATAGGCCTGCACATCGCTACGTGAGGTCGGGGCAATCTGCGAATAGCGGATTTTACCGCGGTGCTGCGGGAAGTTCTCCAGCAGCGCCTCGTAGGCCAGGAAACGTTCCGGCAGCCCTTTAGAATAGTCGAGACGCTCACAGGCAATAATATTGCGCGCGTCACCCAGTTCTTTCTTCATCGCCGCCATCTTCGGTGGCAACGGACCTTCCGCCATCTCTTTAATGCTGTCAGGTTCAATCCCGATAGGGTAAACCTCAGTCATAAAGGTATTGCCGAAGGCGCGGTGTTTTTTATCACCTTTATTCTGCAACTGCGTAAGCTGGCTGACGCTGTCGAGGAAGGCGACCCGATCCGACTCGGTCTGGAAGCCCAGCAGGTCATATTCACACAGCATTTCCAGCAGTTCCTGATGCGGAGGCAAGGCGTTGAAGATTTCAGGCGTCGGGAACGGAATATGCAGGAAGAAACCAATGCGGTTATTAATGCCGGCGCGACGCAGTGCCGCCGCAAATGGCAGGAAGTGATAATCGTGGATCCACAGAATATCATCCGGCTTAATCAACGGTTTTAACCGCTGAGCCACCGCATCATTCACTTCGCAGTAACCTTCCCACGCTTCGCGCTGGAACTTCACCAGATCAAGACGATAATGGAAGGCGGGCCAGATAACCGTATTTGAGAACTGGCAGTAGTAGAGATCGTATTCGTTCTGGCTTAAAGGGAAGGAGGCATACTCAATGCCCTCATGCTGCTGGACCGACACGTCATCCTCTTCTTCACCCGAGAACTCGCTGATTTCACCGTTCCAGCCAAACCACAATCCGCCAGTGCTTTTCAACGCGTCCAGAATGCCGACGGCCAGGCCGCCTGCGCTGGTTTTAGCCCCATTTGGAATGGCGATACGGTTAGATACAACCACTAAACGACTCATAACCTAAACTCCTTACCGACGTTGTCTTGCTTTAATCGTAATAATGTTCGTTCCAGCCAGCTATACACTGCATCGACATCATTCAGCCGAAACGGTGCCTGACTGGAACCTTCGCCGACCTTAATCGAAATGCCCTGCATGGCGTTGACCACGGCAAAACCTTTCTCGTCTGTCAGGTCGTCTCCAATAAATACCGGAATGCGTCCGGCAAAAGGCGCTTGTTGCATAAAATCGCGAATGGCGGCGCCCTTATCAATACCTAAGGGTTTAATCTCCACCACACATTTGCCCGGCTGAAGCGCCAGCCCCGGAAATCGTTTCACCGACTGTTCAGCCAGTCGTAATACATCCTGTTCATGCTGCATTGCCTGACGATAGTGAAGCGCAAAGGCCATGCCTTTGATCTCCAGCTGAGTGCCAGGCCATAACGCCATCGCGTTTTGCAGTTCCGTCCTGAGTTGCTGTTCAACCTCGACCGGCAGGCTGATGCGCTGCATCTCCCCGTCGGCATCACGACGCTCTGCACCGTGAACACCGGCGGCAGGACCGCGCCACGGCGCAGCCAGTGCGTCGAGCTGCTCAATCGGCCGGCCGGAAACCAGTGCCAGCGCGCCCTGACTGAGCGCAGAGAGTTGTTGCAGCTGCGTGACAACCTGTTCAGGAATAAACACCGCTTCGGGACGGGACTGTATCGCTGCCAGCGTGCCATCGACATCAAAAAAGAAGGCGTAACGTCCGCCCTCCAGTGTCGGGAACGTGTCAGAGGTATTTACCGCTTGGGTCACGTCACTTCTCCTGAATTTGGAAATTTGAGTTCAAATCGAGGATGTCCTGACGCAGTAGGGTCAGCAAGAGGGAAATTCTGATAACGCGGTGATTGAGGGGTAAAACAGGGCGATTTGATAGGTCACTCTCCTCAAACTTACAAGCTCATTACTGACAATACTGGCTGACTGAGAACATCTACCGATTAAGTGTAGACGGAAACAGGGGTTATGCCAGAAAGATGCATGTTTCATGCCAGCCGCTGCGGTTAACTAAGCACAAGCTGCCCAATCGGCCGGGGTTGCCTTTGCAGTGGCTGCGCTGATTTCGCACCAGCAGCGGCTGGAGCCAGGCGAGGTCATCGCGACTGAACCGGTAAAACCGGAGAAAGCTTAAGCTTCTTAAGGTATTCCTAATATTGAAAGTGCAATCTCAGCACACTTTTGATATTCGGACTTTTTTGATCATGGCATTTTCACTGAACAGGCCGGTCATCAGCCGCCTTACTCTGCTGATCCTTGCTGCGGTTTATATCGCGGTTTTCCTTAATCTGGCCTATTACCGTCAGGTGCTGGCCCTGATGCCGCTGACCAGCCTGCACGCTACGCTGGTCTTCCTGTCGATGCCGCTGGTGGCGTTCAGCGTGATCAACATTGTGATCACCCTCGCCTCGTTTCTCTGGCTCGATCGGGTACTGATGGCGCTGTTTATTCTGCTCTCAGCCACCGCTCAGTTTTTTATCCAGACCTATAACATCGTGGTCGATCGCTCGATGATCACCAATATGATGGACACCACCGCCTCTGAATCGTTTGCCCTGATCACGCCGCAGCTGCTGTTTACCCTGCTGACCTCCGGCGTTCTGATGGCGCTGCTGGTATTCTGGCCACGGCTGAAAAAGCAAAACTGGCGCGGTGTGGTGCAGCGTTTGCTCAGCATCCTGATCTCAGCGGCAATCATCCTGTTGGTCGCCCTGCTGTTTTATAAAGATTACGCCTCGCTGTTCCGCAATAACCGCGAACTGGTGAAGGCGCTTAGCCCGTCCAACAGCATCGCCGCCAGCCTGTCGTGGTATAAGCATCAGCAGCTGGAGAACCTGCCGCTGGTGCGGATCGGCGAAGATGCGCATCAGCAGCCTGACCGGCTTAACGGCGGTAAACAGAATCTGACCATCCTGATCGTCGGCGAAACGTCGCGGGCGCAGAATTTCTCGCTGGGCGGCTATGCGCGTCAGACCAATCCGCTGCTGGCCAAAGATAATGTGATCTATTTCCCGCATACTGTCTCGTGCGGCACGGCGACGGCAGTGTCAGTCCCCTGCATGTTTTCGAATATGCCGCGCGCCCATTACGACGACGTGCTGGCCGCCCATCAGGAAGGATTGCTGGATATTATTCAGCGCGCCGGCATCAGCGTGTTATGGAATGAAAATGATGGCGGCTGTAAGGGTGCCTGCGACCGCGTGCCGCACCAGGATATGACCAGCCTGAACCTGCCCGGCATGTGCATTAACGGTGAGTGTTACGACGATGTGCTGTTTCACGGTCTGGATGACTACATTAACCAGCTCAAGGGCAACGCGGTGATCGTGCTGCACACCATCGGCAGCCACGGTCCGACCTACAGTCACCGCTATCCGCCGCAGCTGCGCCAGTTCGTCCCGACCTGCGATACCAATCAGATCCAGGATTGTTCACAGCAGCAGCTGGTCAACACCTACGACAACACGCTATTAAATGTTGATCACATCGTCGACAAGGCAATTGGCGTGCTGCGTGCCCATCAGGATCGTTTTACCACCAGCCTGGTCTATCTGTCCGATCATGGCGAATCGCTGGGCGAAAATGGCGAATACCTGCACGGTCTGCCCTACGCTATCGCCCCCGATACCCAGAAACATGTGCCTATGCTGATCTGGCTGTCCGATGATTATCAGCAGCGTTATGCGGTGAATCGTGGTTGTCTGACTAAACTGGCGGCGACAGACGATTTCTCACAGGATAATCTGTTTTCCACCATGCTGGGTTTAACCGGCACCGCGACCCACGAATATCTACCCGCGGATGACATTTTGACGATGTGTCGGAGCCGACCACAATGAAAATTCTGATCGTAGAAGATGATGCGCTGTTATTGCAGGGCCTGATGCTGGCGCTGGAGGGCGAAGGATACGTCTGTGATGGCGTCACCACGGTGCGGGATGCCGAAGCGCATTTTTCCACTGGCCTGTATAGCCTGGTGGTGCTGGACCTGGGGTTGCCGGATGAAGACGGGCTGCATTTTCTGCTGCGCCTGCGGCGGCAGAAGAAAATGACGCCGGTGCTGATCCTTACCGCACGCGATACCATCAGCGAACGTATCGCCGGGCTGGACGCCGGTGCCGACGATTACCTGATCAAGCCCTTCTCGCTGGATGAACTGCTGGCGCGCATTCGCGCCCTGATTCGCCGTCACGTGAACCAGGGCGACAGCCAGCTGATGGTCGGCGCGCTGGCGCTGGACATGACGCATCGCCAGATAACGCTCGGCGGCACGCTGCTGGATCTGACGCCGAAAGAGTATGCCATCCTCTCCCGTCTGATGCTGAAAGCGGGCAATCCGGTTCACCGCGAAATCCTCTATCAGGATATCTATAACTGGGAAACCGAGCCGTCTACTAATACGCTGGAGGTTCATATTCACAACCTGCGTGACAAAATTGGCAAAAGCGCCATCCGCACGGTGCGCGGTTTTGGCTACGCGCTGGTGACGGCTGACGTGATTCGCGAGGCACCATGAAACCCCGGATTGACCATCGCAGTATGCGCTTTCGCCTGATCCTGACCATTGGCCTGATTCTGCTGGTTTTCCAGGTGATCAGCGTCGCCTGGCTGTGGCATGAGAGCAAAGAGCAGATTCAGTTTCTGGTCGAAGCGCAGCTGCAAAAGCGCAACATGGATCGGCACGTCGAACGCGAGGTGCATGAAGCCGTTGCCAGCCTGGCGGTGCCCAGTCTGGTGATGATCAGCCTGACGCTGCTGCTCTGCTATCAGGCGGTAAAATGGATTACCCGGCCGCTGTATCAGCTGCAGCGTGAGCTGGAAAACCGCAGCGAAGAAAATCTCGACCCCATCGCCTGCCACAGTCCGGTGCAGGAGATTGATGCGGTGACCCAGGCGATTAACCAGCTGGTGGCGCGGCTGAATAACAGTCTGGAGCGCGAACGGCTGTTTACCGCCGATGTGGCGCATGAACTGCGTACGCCGCTGGCGGGCCTGCGGCTGCATCTGGAACTGATTGAACGCAACAGCGACGTTAACGTGCAGCCGTTACTGCAGCGGCTCGATCAGATGACCAACAGCGTGTCGCAGCTGCTACAGCTGGCGCGCGCCGGTCAGTCTTTTACCTCTGGTACTTACCAGAACGTGGCGCTGATTGAAGATGTGATTCTGCCGATGGAGGCGGAGCTGAGCACCATGCTGGATGCGCACCAGCAGACCCTGACGCTCGATCTGCCGCAGGATATTTTTGTGCGCGGCGACGCGACGCTGCTAAAAATGTTGCTGCGTAACCTGGTCGAAAACGCCCATCGTTACAGCCCCAAAAAAAGCGCAATCACTCTGCGGCTGGCATCGGGCGAACAGCCGACCCTGACGGTGGAAGATGAGGGACCGGGGATTGACGAAAGTAAAAGTGGTGAACTGAGTAAAGCATTTATCCGGATGGACAGTCGTTATGGCGGGATTGGGCTGGGGTTAAGCATTGTCAGCCGCATTGTGCAGCTGCATCGCTTTCAGTTCTTTTTAGAGAACCGCCGCGACCGTAGTGGCTGTCGTGCGGTCATTAAATTCTGATGGCTGCCGACTCAGGCGCTAAACCATGCCGCCAGAAACAGGATCACCGTGGTTGCGGCGATCAGCAGCGCGGCATATTCACTGAAAGGTCGGGCGGGTGCAGCAATTACCGCAGTGGTAGCAGATTTCATGGCATTCTCCTCATGTTGTACCCGGAGTATCCTCGCCCCACATTAAGGAAACCTTAAGCTCGCCTTGATCGCATCAGATAAACGCCCTCTCCCCGGCTATTTATGAGCAGCGCTCATAAACCCATCTCTTTTTAACCCCCTAATCAGCCCGCCCGCCGTGCTCTATTCTCAGGCATTCCCCGCAACGTTTTCAGAGGAGAGTAACAGTGCAAACCCGCAAATTAGGTCAGTCCGGTCTTGAGGTTTCCAGCCTGGGTCTCGGCTGCATGGGACTGAGCCACGGTTATGGTCCGGCAACCGATAAACAGCAGGCGATTGCGCTCATCCGCGCCGCCGTCGATCAGGGGGTTACTTTTTTCGATACCGCTGAGGTTTATGGACCGTGGCTGAATGAAGAGGTGGTCGGCGAGGCGCTGGCTCCGGTTCGCGATCGGGTGGTCATCGCCACTAAGTTTGGCTTCACCTTTGGCGAGGATAACAGACAGCAGATCCTTAACAGCCGGCCAGAGCAGATTCGCCGGGCAATTGAAGGATCGTTACGCCGATTGAAAACCGAGGTGATCGATCTCTATTATCAGCACCGGGTTGATCCTGAGGTGCCGATTGAAGATGTCGCTGGCACCATCCGGGATCTGATCGCTGAAGGCAAGGTCAAACATTTTGGCTTATCCGAAGCCGGTGTGCAGACCGTGCGACGTGCTCATGCGGTCCAGCCGGTTACCGCGTTACAAAGCGAATATTCGATGTGGTGGCGTGAGCCGGAAGCAGAGATGATCCCGACGCTGGAGTCGTTGGGTATCGGCTTTGTGCCGTTCAGCCCGCTGGGAAAAGGCTACCTGACCGGCGCGATTCAGCCTGACAGTACCTTTGGCAGTGACGATTTCCGCAGCCAGGTTCCGCGCTTTTCTCCTGAGGCGCTAGCCGCCAATCAGGCTCTGATCGATCTGCTCGGCACTATCGCTCAGGATAAAGCCGTCACCCCGGCACAGATCGCGCTCGCCTGGCTGCTGGCGCAAAAACCGTGGATTGTTCCGATTCCCGGCACCACCAAACTGCACCGCCTGAAGGAAAACCTGCAGGCTGCGGAGCTGCACCTTAGCACCGAAGACCTGCAGCGCATTAATCAGGCGCTGGCTGCTGTCGAGGTACAAGGCGACCGCTATCCTGCGGCACTACAGGCTCGGGTTGGCCGCTAAGACCGGACGTTGCCGGGTGCTGAATGGCGCCCGGCCGCGCTTTTGCTGATTCTGCGGGCTGACGCCAGCGCTGCGCCGGCGTGGTGCTCTACACTTAATGGCTATGTTCCGTTCAGGGAGTTCCGCCATGAGTCAACGCATGCACAAATACGCTTTTCCGGTCAGCAAAGCGCGTAAATATCTCGAGCCGGGTCCGGTGCTGTTGCTCAGCTCGCAGTTTGAGGATCAGCACGACATCATGACCCTCGGCTGGCACACCGTACTTGAATTCTCCCCTTCACTGGTCGGCTGTATGATTGCCGGCATGAACTACAGTCACGAACTGATCCGCAACAGCGGACAGTGCGTGCTGAATGTGCCTTCGGCGTCGCTGATTGATCAGGTGGTGGCGATTGGTAACAGTCACGGTGACCAGCTGGATAAGTTCGACGCCTTTGGCCTGACGGCTGAACCGGCGCAGGTGGTCCGCGCACCGATGATCGCCGAATGTTTTGCCAGTTTCGAATGTCAGCTGTATGACGATTCGATGGTTGATAACTACAACCTGTTTATCTTTGAAATTGTTAAAGCGCACGTCGCCGAACAGCCGGAATATCCCACTACGCTGCACTACACCGGTGAAGGCCGCTTCAGCGTGATGAGCGATAAGCTGCTGGATAAAAGCAAAGATTTTAAACCAGAGATGCTGATTTAGTTGAAAGTGGATCCTCTCGTCCCCATTCTCCTCTTTCGACCTGACAGGAGTAAATCATTATGGCAATCGAATATGCAGTGATCGCGGGTGGCTGTTTCTGGTGCACCGAGGCGGTATTTAAGGATGTGATCGGCGTGGAGTCGGTAGAGAGCGGTTATACCGGCGGTGCCCGTCCCAACCCAACCTACGAACAGGTCTGCAGCGGTGCCACCGGCCACGCAGAAGCGATCCGCATCGGCTTTGATCCGGAGAAAGTCAGCTATGGCGATTTATTGGACATCAGCTTTGTGACCCACGATCCGACCCAGCTTAATCGTCAGGGCAACGATATTGGCACCCAGTATCGCTCAGCGATTTTCCCGGCTAATGCCGAACAGGAAGCAGAAGCCCGTGCGGCGATTGAACGTGCCCAGGCCGATCACGACGTGCCGGTAGTAACCACTATCGAGCCGCTGAAAGAGTGGTATCCGGCCGAAGCCTATCATCAGGATTACTGGGACGGTGCCGGTCAGCGTAACGGTTACTGCCTGGCGGTGATCCCACCGAAGTTGCAGAAGCTGCGCAAAAGCTTCGCTAATAAAGTGAAGAGCTAAGGTTGGATGCGGGGTGGCGTAAACCGCCCCGCATCGGCTTTTACTGGCCAGGCAGCTTCAGCCCCATTGCATTTCCTAAGGTATAGAACAGATCGGTTTGGTCGGTCAGCCCCACCACGTTACCCGCATGCGGGCCATAGGCCGCAATCCGCAACTGCGATCCGGTATGTTCCTGCGAATCCTCTTCTGAATTGCCATAACTGATGGTCATCACCGCACCGTCTTTGGTGTTCAGCGCCTGGGTCAGTCCCGGTGCTTTAGTGCCGTTCTCAACGATCTGACTGCTATGGGCATGATCCGCCGTCACCACCACCAGGGTATTGCCTTCTTCACGGGCAAATGCCAGCGCCTGCTGGACCGCTTCATCCAGGTCCACCGTTTCACCAATCTGACCACAAGGATTGGCCGCGTGATCCTGCTTATCAATTGATGCGCCTTCAACCTGCAGGAAGAAACCATTCGGATTGTTACGCAGCAGGTCGATCGCTTTGGCGGTCATCTGCGCCAGCGTAGGCGTTGACAGCGGGCGGTCCTTATTGACTTCACAGGTCACCACCGGCTTATCAATATTGCCGTGATAGCTGGCTTTCGGCCCCTGCCAGCGCACCGGCATATTGCCTGCAGAGAACAGACCCAGCAGCGGTTTTTGCTGATCGGCCACGGTGACGGCGTTAAGCCCCTGCCAGTCGCTGACCAGCTGATAGCCCAGTGCCTGCGCCTGCTCATTCAGCGTTTTACCCTGATATTCGCCGGCTTTCGCTACCTCGGCGAACGATTTTGCCCCGCCTCCTAAGGTTACGTCGGGACGGGTTTTCAGTAACTGTTCGCTAATCGATCCCTTACCGCCCTGCTCTGCGGCGTTGGTCGGACAGAGTTCGCTGGTCTTCTCCGGTCCGTAACATTTACGTGAGGTCACGTGCGAGAACAGCACCGCGGGCGTCGCATCCTGCAGTTCGGCGGTCGAGACATCGCCGGTGGCTTTGCCCGCTGCTTTCGCCAGCTCCAGCAGCGTCATCTGATCCTGACCATTAACATCGACGCTGATGGCACCGTTATAACTTTTGGTGCCGGTTGCCCAGGCCGTGGCTGACGCGGCCGAGTCGGTGACGTAATTAGGTTTGTGGGTTTTCTTATCTAACGAATAATGGGTGTACTGGCCGGTCAGCGGCAGCGCATCGATACCTTTAAAAAAGCCGCCTGCGCCTTCTGCCAGATTACGCGCCGCGGTGATTTCAGAGTCACCCATGCCATCGCCAATCAGCAGGATGACGTTTTTGGCGGTGCTATTGCGTAGCGAGGCTTTTAACGCATCAGTCTGGTCACCGGTCAGCCGACGAGCCCCACCATGCTGGCTGAGATCGCCCTGCGCCGCTCGGGAAACGAGGTCGGTATCCGCTATGGCCGAAGTCGCGATCGCTGAAGCGAGCAGAGAGAGGGTAAACAGAGGAAGCTTTTTCATTATTCGATCCTTGTAAGCAAAAAATACCAATGATTTCAGGCGGTAATTTTGCGACGATCGGGTGATATTTTTGTGTCACTGGGATTTCAATTTGATGACAAAACCGGCGGAGTGCGTAACGCTAAATCGATTCGTTCAGAGCTTAAGCGAATAGAACAAAAGAGAAAAATAGTGCTTGACCCTTTTCAGCCGACTCCCTATAGTAGCGCCCCGTTGACCCGGCGCGGTCAATGGAAAAAATGTGGTGAGGTGTCCGAGTGGCTGAAGGAGCACGCCTGGAAAGTGTGTATACGGCAACGTATCGGGGGTTCGAATCCCCCTCTCACCGCCACATTCAAAGAAGAGCCTGAACGAAAGTTCAGGCTTTTTTTTATGCGTAGTTTTGTGCAAAGTTCAGAGAGGGGGTGAGAAGCCCCGCCGGGGTTCGACAACTGGCGCAGCCAGTTGAACAGCGGAGCCTGCGACGCTGCCCGCAGGGCGAGCGCAGCGAGTTCATCCCCCTCTCACCGCCACATTCAAAGAAGAGCCTGAACGAAAGTTCAGGCTTTTTTTTATGCGCAATTCTATGCGCTGTTCAGCAACGGTAAGAAGCCCCGCCCCACCATAAGAAAACCCGGCCGAAGCCGGGTTTGGGCGCTACACTGCTACTCAATCAAACGCTAGCTATACGCGTGCAGGGTGCGCTGACACAGCGCAGAACGCACACAATCCTCTTTGCCGAAACGTACGATGCCAACCATCTCGTCCTCTTCGAAACGCGCCAGCGCGTCT
>Ga0308167_1001071_pt1 | contig 35993 bp, 28 predicted proteins | sample PhyCR1_2_FD_202138 | JGI IMG/M metagenome (GOLD analysis project Ga0308167, IMG submission 202138) | Phyllosphere microbial communities from UC Gill Tract Community Farm, Albany, California, United States - DLSLRC.R1 | ecosystem: Host-associated > Plants > Phyllosphere > Unclassified | place... | reverse complement strand
GCAGGAAATGCACACCCTCGGTGCCGGAGTGGTTGAACTCGCTGTGGGTCACACCGCTACCGGCACTCATCAGTTGCACATCGCCAGGGACAATCACCGAACCGGTTCCCATTGAGTCTTTGTGCTCCAGCGCCCCTTCCAGCACATAAGAGATAATCTCCATGTTGCTGTGCGGATGGGCGCCAAAACCCCGTCCTTTGGCAACCCGGTCATCATTAATCACCAGCAGATCGGAGAAGCCCGCCTGTTTCGGATCCCAGTAGTTTGCAAAAGAGAAGGTGTGACGTGAATTCAGCCAGCCGTGATCGCCCACACCGCGTTGCTCTGACAATCTTTGCTCAATCATATTCTGCCCCTTCGTTGATTCGGGAAGTGCGAATGCCCTTCGATGGAAACAGCATATAAGTAAACCTGAGTGCCACACAATGACCTGATCTGGCAATCACTGTCTCATTTAGGTGGACAATATGAGAGACAATATCCCGATGAAGGGTATGCGGGTGAGGCGTTCAGCTGCTGGCTCGCACCACCAGCTCACCCTGCATAATCACAGATTGCGGCGGCGCGTCGGGCCAGGCAATTTTCTGCAACACCAGCTCACAGGCGCGACGACCAATCTCCTTTGAGGGCTGAGCCAGTGTGGTCAGCGGGGGTGAGACCATGCTGGCCAGTTCGCTGCCGTCAAACCCCACCACGGCGAAATCCTGAGGGATCCGCAGTCCCGCCTGCTGAATCGCCGCCATCGCACCGGCGGCCAGCGTATCGCAAACCGCAAACACCGCATCAGGCCGGCTTTCAGCAGCCAGCAGTTGATTCATTGCTGCTTTACCGGCACTGAAACTCAGTGCACTGGCATACGCGATGGCCTGCCAGCTCAGTTGCTGTTCATCAAGCTCTGTGGTGTAGCCCTGCTGACGCAGGCGGGCATAACGGTAGCTCAGGTCGTGATTGATCAGCGCGATGCGCTTTCGTCCCTGCCTGGCAAGATAGTGCACCACGGACTGCGCAGCGGCTTCATCATCAATGCCGACGCAGGAGATCTGGCCGTTATCATCATGTTCGGCGCACTGAACCCAGGGTGCCGAACCTATCAGCTGACTCAGTTCCGGCAGTTTGCTGAAGGCATCCATGGTGATGATGCCATCCACCATCTTGCCGGAGAGCAGTTGCAGACTGGACCGTGAACGGGCGATGTCCGCGCCCGAGTTACATAACAGGATGCGATAGCCGTTTTTCTCCGCCTGCTCCTCAATGCCTTTGACAACCTCAGCGCAAAACGGGTTGGAGATATCTGAAACCAGCACAAGGATCATTGAACTGCGCGCTGTACGCAACTGACGTGCCAGCAGATTGGGCTGATAGTTGCTCTCTTCAATTGCCGCGAGGACTTTCTGGCGATTAGCTGGTTTCACGCTGTCGCTGTTATTCAGCACTCTTGAAACGGTAGCGACCGAGACGCCCGCCATCCGGGCGATTCTCTGTATAGACATAGCGCTCCTTCTGTTTGAATCCGTGCAGATCGCCCACATAACACAGCCGCTGAATCTGCAAAATGGCCTCAGGTGTCACGATCCAGGCCCAACTGATGGCGTACTGATGGGCCGTTCTCTGCCAGAGCAAAATCATCAAAAGCGCGATCAGACACCGGAATGATATGCCGGCGGATAAACTCCGCGCCTTCACGCGCACCCGTCTCGCTATCCTTCAGGCAACACTCCCACTCCAGTACTGCCCATCCGTCATAGCCATACTGCGCCAGCTTGCTGAAGATACGGCTGAAGTCGATCTGACCATCGCCAGGCGATCGAAACCGTCCGGCGCGGGCCAGCCAGGGCTGATAGCCGCCGTAAACGCCGCTGCGCCCGTTAAGCTGATACTCAGCATCCTTGACGTGAAAGGCTTTGATGCGCGAATGATAAAGGTCGATGAATTGCAGATAATCGATGTGTTGCAGCAGGAGATGGCTGGGATCGAACAGGATATTGCAGCGCGGGTGGTGATTAACCTCCGCCAGAAAACGCTCAAACGTGACGCCGTCATGCAGGTCTTCGCCGGGATGAATTTCATAACAGAGGTCAATGCCGTGATGGTCAAACAGATCCAGCACCGGCAGCCAGCGGCGCGCCAGCTCAGCAAACGCCTCATCAAACAGCGCGTCATGCTGCGGTGGCCACGGGTAAAACCAGGGCCAGGCGAGCGAGCCAGAAAATGTGGCATGCGCACGCAGGCCGAGCTTCTCTGAGGCAGCCGCAGCCCTCTTCAGTGTGGCAATAGCCCACTCAGTGCGCCGGGCCGGATCGCCACGTAATGCCGCCGGGGCAAAATTATCAAATGCCAGGTCGTAGGCCGGATTAACCGCTACCAGTTGACCTTCAAGATGGGTAGAAAGCTCGCTGATCTCCAGTCCGAAACCGGCCAGCACCCCTCGCACCTCGTCACAGTACGTCTGACTCTCCGCCGCCTTTTTAAGATCGAAAATAGCAGGCTGATGACAGGGGATCTGCAGTGCCTGATATCCCAGCCCGGCGGCCCACTTCCCCAGCCCCTCCAGCGAGTTAAACGGCGGCTGCGGGGTGATGAACTGTGCCAGGAAGATGCCCGGCCCCTTAATTGTTCTCATCATTAACTCCTGTGTCCTGCTATCGCCTAATCACGGTATTTGAACGAGAAGAAGAAGATAATCGCAATCAGCGCTGCAGCAATCGCGGGGATCCACCAGAATAACGCCCAGCTCTGGGCTGTGGCATTGCCCGCCACCAGATGGTTGTACAGAGAACCGGAGATTTGGGATCCCAGCAGCATGCCAATGCCGTAGGTGAACATCACCACCATGCTCTGCGCCTGACCTTTCACCTTTTCACCGGCAATCCGATCGGTGTAGATAAATCCCACCACGAAGAAAAAGTCGTAACAGACACCATGCAACAGGATGCCGAGGTAGATCAGCGTGCGCGTCTCATCGCTCATGCCCAGCGCGAACAGGGCGTAGCGAACAAACCACGCCATCATCCCAATCAGCAGCATGGTTTTGACGCCGAGGCGACGAAATAACAGCGGGATGATCAGCATGAAGAGAATTTCAGACATCTGTCCCAGTGACATCAGCGTGCTGACGTCCCGGATACCGGCATCCGCCAGCCACGAGGCGGTGAAGGCGTAATAGGTGCCCAGCGGAATCGAAATCAGCGTGGCGCACAGAGCAAAGACCATGAAATGACGCTGTCGCAGCAGTGCGAAGGCGTCCGCACAGAAGAGATCGCGGACTTTCAACGGCAAACCTTTGGCTGGTGCCGGCGTATGCGGCAGCGTCAGGCTGTAAATCGCCAGCAGTATCGAGCAGAGCGCCGCCAGCTGAAACACCGCCACGCTGTCAGCAATGCCGGTCACGCCGATAAAGATCCCCGCCACGATCCAGCCGATGGTGCCGAAGACTCTGACGATGGGGAAACTCCGCTCACTGCTGGCGAGGCTGTGAAAGGCGATGTTATTTGAGAGTGCCAGCGTCGGCATAAAGCAGAGCGTATAGCCAAATAACAGTGCGATTAGCAGCGCGCCGTTCTCCGCAATCAGCGCCTGTGGCACAAACCAGAGGATGGCTGCGCCCGCCAGGTTCATCACGGCCATGACTTTTTGCGAAGGGAAAAAGCGATCCACCAGCATGCCGAGCACAAACGGCGAGAGAATTGAGGCGATAGGGCCAGCTGAAAACGCATCACCAATCAGCAACGGCATATTGTGTCGGGTCATCACCAGCCCCAGCGTGACCGACCAGCTGCCCCAGATAAAAAACTGCATAAACATCATGAGAGAGAGTCGCGGCACCAGCAGCTTATGCTGCACCCGCTGGCCTGCGCGCGCCTGCACCGTTGCAATCATGGAAACCTCGTGAATAAGTAATCGATTACTTTTTGATGGTGTCAAAGTAATCGATTACCGTAACAGGTTCTCCTGCCCCGATCACAAATTATTCACGCAGCGTTATCATCCGGGTATCAACGATGCCAGACGATGGTGTCGGGAGGTCAACTGGTGGCATCAACCACCCGTGCTTTCCGGAAGCGATATCGCTCATACAACACCGAATAGAGACCGCCGATCACCACCAGAATTGCACCGATAACGGTGGTGGAAGTCGGCAGATTACCCAAAAGCAGATAGCCCACCGCCACCGACCAGATCAACGTCGTGTAATCAAACGGCGCCAGCAGTGAGGCTTCTGCGTACCGCAGGCTCAGGGTCATCAGGATCTGCGTGATACCGCCCAGCAGTCCACATCCCACCAGTAATGCCAGTTGGTTACCCTGAGGGACTTTCCAGCCGCCCGGAAGCGTAACCAGCGACGTTAGCGCCGTGGTGACAGCAAACCAGAATGCGATAGCACCGGGCTTCTCTTTCCCGTTAAGAAACCGAATCTGAACCAGTGCACAGGCAGTACATAAGGCTGCCATTAACGCCAGCAGAATGCCCACTGAGGATGAGAGCGAGAATGTTGCCTGACTCGTCAGGGTAAGATGCCCGGAGAACATCACCAGGATGCCGCTAAAACCGGTAAAAACCGCCACCCAGCGATGGTGCCGGACTTTTTCACGCAGAAACAATGCCGCCAGTAGCACGGTAAAAAGCGGCGCAGCATAGTTAATCGCAGTGGCATCGGTCAGGGAAATGTAGAGCAGCGACAGATAACTGAAATAGAGGCCGCCGGTTCCGGCCAGTCCTCGCACAAAATGTCCGCGGATATTCCGGGTGCGAATGCCATCCAGGATGCTGCCCTGAAAACCTAGCCAGATTAACAGTGGAACCAATGCCAGCACCGAACGGAAAAATATCACTTCACCGACCGGGATTGCGCCATCCAGTCCTTTTACACAAGCCAGCATCAGCGTTGAACTTAACGCAGCTGTGATCTTCATCGCTATGCCAGCGGAAGCGTTCATAGGGTTTTTGATCTCATCATGGGGAAAATTAGCAGGAGAATCAGCACTCTCAACCACCATACTGGCACAATGCGATCCTGTGATCTGCCGTGATTGCGTTACAGACGGCATTTTATATTTTTTTGCCGTCGCGTCACGGCATGAACTGGCATGTGGATCGGCGTCCCTGCTGGTACACTCTTCCTTCTGCCCTGCTCTATGGGCCGCTTCTCTAAGGAACAGGAGTCTCCGATGTCCACGCTGCGTTTACTGCTATCTGAATCTAACGACCCCTGGTTTAATCTGGCGGTAGAAGAGTGCATTTTCCGGCAGATGCCCGCCACCCAGCGCGTGCTATTTTTGTGGCGTAATGCGGAAACGGTGGTAATCGGACGGGCGCAAAATCCGTGGAAAGAGTGCAACACGCGACGTATGGAAGAAGATGGTATCCGGCTGGCGCGTCGCAGCAGCGGCGGTGGCGCGGTATTTCACGACCTCGGCAACTGCTGTTTTACCTTCATGGCTGGCAAGCCGGAGTATGATAAAAGCGTCTCGACCGCCATTATCCTGCGTGCACTTAACGCGCTGGATGTCCCGGCGGAAGCGTCCGGACGTAACGATTTAGTGGTCAACACCGCTGAGGGACTGCGTAAAATCTCCGGTTCCGCCTACCGCGAAACACCGGACCGCGGTTTTCATCACGGCACTATCCTGATGGATGCCGATCTAAGCAGGCTGGCGGACTACCTTAATCCTGATGTGAAAAAATTGCAGGCCAAAGGGATTACGTCGGTCCGCGCAAGGGTAACCAATCTGGCAGAATTAGCACCGGGTATCAGCTATCAGGCGATCTGCTCAGCAGTGACTGACGCCTTTTTCGATCATTACGGAGAACGTTGTGAACCAGAGATGATTTCGCCTGAAGCCTTGCCCGACCTGCCGGGTTTCACAGAACAGTTCGCGCGGCAGAGTAGCTGGGCGTGGAATTTCGGTCAGGCACCTGACTTCTCGCATCTGCTTGACCAGCGTTTTGCCTGGGGCGGTGTGGAAATCCACTTCGATGTTGAACGTGGCGTGATCACTCGTTGTCAGATTTTCAGCGACAGTCTCAATCCTGCGCCGCTTGAAGCACTGGCGCAACGGATGCAAAACGTCACTTACCGCCCAGACGCCCTTGAACCGGTACTGAGTCAGCTGGTTGCGGATTTCCCGTTGCAACAGGCAGAGCTGACAGAATTGCAGCACTGGCTGGTCGCCAGCCTACGCTGAACAGTTGTTTTCATTTGCCCGTTTAGAAATCTGTCGCGGGCCATCTTCTCCTTAACAGCATTCCGTAAAAGACAAACGCAAAAAACCCGCACAAGGCGGGTTTTTATTAATTATCAATTTCAGGCTTATCTGCTCAGGCTGTTGCCGTCATCGCTATTGTAAGCGTTATTGATAACTAAGGCTTACATAGGGACTACGTTTGCCGCTGAAGGACCTTTAGCGCCGTTTTCAATCGTGAATTCGACCTGCTGGCCTTCGTCCAGAGTTTTATAATCGTTGCTCTGGATTGCAGAGAAATGTACGAATACATCTTTGCTGCCGTCCTGAGGAGAGATAAAACCGAAACCTTTACCAGCGTCAAACCATTTTACTAAACCAGTCATTTTATTAGACATCGATATTTCCTTAATTTATGAGCCACTACGTGGCGAAGATGGCCTGTCTTTCAGAAGGTAACTTACCAGGCTTTTAGGAGGAGACTCACAAAGAAGGGGTATCTTGAGATATCGCTTGCACTGAGGACTGCTTTACTAAAACTGCTTTGATAAGGTCTGTGTTCCAAACCGATGACGCTATTAAGCCACGCTTTACCTATTTTAGCAAACATTGTTTTAATTTATTTTTAACATCCAGACGTCCGGAGCCCTTATAGTGTTCGGTCTCATTTGATCCTGTCCGTTATTATTGCTTTCATTAACTGCTTATTTAACGCACAACAAATGAAGCAGCATAAAAAATAAACATTTATTGATTAAGCCGTAATAAAACGCAAAAAACCCGCACAAGGCGGGTTTTATTAATTATCAATTTCAGGCTTATCTGCTCAGGCTGTTGCCGTCGTAGCGATTATAAGCATCATTGATAATCAGGGCTTACATAGGGACTACGTTTGCCGCTGAAGGACCTTTAGCGCCGTTTTCAATTGTGAATTCGACCTGCTGGCCTTCGTCCAGAGTTTTATAATCGTTGCTCTGGATTGCAGAGAAATGTACGAATACATCTTTGCTGCCGTCCTGAGGAGAGATAAAACCGAAACCTTTACCAGCGTCAAACCATTTTACTAAACCAGTCATTTTATTAGACATCGATATTTCCTTAATTTATGAGCCACTACGTGGCGAAGATGGCCTGTCTTTCAGAAGGTAACTTACCAGGCTTTTAGGAGGAGACTCACAAAGAAGGGGTATCTTGAGATATCGCTTACACTGAGGACTGCTTTACTAAAACTGCTTTGATAAGGTCTGTGTTCCAAACCGATGACGCTATTAAGCCAGACCTTATCGACTATAGCAAACATTATTTTAATTTACTTTTAACATCCAGACGTCCGGACCGCCTTTATTGATTTTCTTAGCCTTTTGAAATTTTCAGTCAGGCAGAATGATAATCTTCATTGAACGATCAGAGTAAAAGGCCTTGCTGACAATCAATGTTGAAAAATGATACGAGTAATAGTGTGAATAACGCGCAGCGATAAAATGTATCGCTGCGCCCTCTTCTCTTTATATCAGGCCAGTTGTGTCTGCTGACGGGCAGCATGTCTCGCTGTCATGACAAACACCATAAGACCGGCAACACCCAGCGCAACGCCCACCCAGGCGGTAGAGATCCAGCCGTAGCCAAGCGACACCGTCAGACCACCGAGATACGCGCCCATGGCATTAGCAATGTTTAGCGCCGAGTGGTTCATTGCGGCAGCCAGGGTTTGCGAGTCATTGGCGACATCCATCAGGCGAATCTGCAGCGACGGCAGCAACACCGAACAGGTGCCGATCAGGAAGGTCGCCAGCAGTCCGGTCGCCACATGCTGAACCAGCACCGGGAAGGCCAGCATTACCAGCACGTTCCATAACAGCGTCCAGCCAATAATATTCAGTACCGAACCATCCGCCAGACGGCCGCCGACCAGATTACCGATGATCATCCCCAGACCGAATGCCACCATCGCCCAGGGTATTAACGAGGGTGAGATGCCGGCAATATTAATTAGTGTCGGTGCGATATAACTAAAGATCGCGAACATTCCGCCAAAGCCTACCGCGCCCACCAGCAGGGTCAGCAGCACCTGTGGGTTTTTCAGCGCGCCCAGTTCCCTAAGCGGATGCGCATCTGCATCGCCTGCGACATAAGGAACATAACGACCAATCAGCAGGCAGGTCAGCAGACCAATCGCGCCCACAAAGGTGAACACCACATGCCAGCTGAAAAGTTGTCCTATCCAGGAGCCCAGCGGCACGCCGATCAGGGTCGCTACCGTCAGTCCCAGCATCAGGGACGCCAGCGCGCGGCCACGTCGCTCAATGGGTACCAGCGATGCCGCCACCAGCGAAGCCACACCGAAGTAGGCGCCGTGCGGCAAGCCTGTGAGGAAACGCGCAACAAGCAGACCGTGATAGCTATCAGCCATCGCGCTGGCGACATTACCGATGCTGAACAGCGCCATCAGGATCAGCAGCAGTGATTTACGCGCCATCCGCGCCGCCAGTACCGCAATAAACGGTGCACCTACCACCACGCCCAGCGCGTAACTGGCAATGGCGTTACCTGCCTGCGGCTCAGTGATTGCCAGAGAGCGTGAAACATCCGGCAGCAGGCCCATCATGATGAACTCACCCGTCCCGATGCCAAAGCCGCCCAGCGCAAGGGCCAGTAATGCCCAGCGGACAAAACCGGCATCGTCGGTTTTATGATTTTTTCTTAACAAAATTGATTCCCAATGGCCTGAACTGAAAAAAACGGAAGTGAGCCGGAGGGAGAAAGCAGAACATGTTCCCGTCCGGATAGAGCGGTCAGACTATAAAAAGGAAGAACGTGCTTAGCAACCCATTTTGTGATCTGGATCACTAAAAGCATTCAGTGGCGTGCAATGCCTGCTTTGCAGATTGGAACCAGACCGCCGGGAACACGTTCATGATTCGAAGGTCATTCAGGCCTGGAGAGCCCATAATTGCTTTACGGGCCAGTCATTGCGTGCCTGTATTCACCCGCCGGCCAATGTCTTTCAGCTGGGAGTATTTCTCCAGCAGCTGTGGACCATCATCCAGGCTCATGGCAAACATCCACATATAGGTCATCACCGAATAGATGTGACCCGCATCAGTGCCGCCACGGCTGGACATCACTGCAATGGTGGCAGCAAACAGCAGCGCCGCCACGCTGCCAATCGCCAGATAACCGTACGCTTCCCTATCGGAGAGGCGGATGCGCAGGATGGCCAGCACGCCATAGTGACGGCCAAGTGACGCGGCGTTCGCATTGCTGACAAAGCTCACCTCTTTCTCCAGCCGGTTATTCAGACGACCAAACAACGCGTCGTTTTTACGGGTAAACCCCGGCAGAAAACAGGCAAAGAACAGCAGGATCGCCAGACAGCCTGCGCCGGTCCAGAACTCGATAGCCAGCAGCATCACGGCGGCACCGGTCATCGACGCCAGCGAGGTTATCAGCACTGGAAGATGTTTCTCAAAAAAGTCGACAAATTCACGTGACAACGCCACCCGCGCGGCAATCGTTGAAGCGCTCTGGTTTTCGCTGCGCTGCGCCACAATCACCGGCACGGCCAGTTCAGCGTAGATGCGGGCAAAGGTGCGGGTATCCACACTGCGTCTTGCTGCGCCAATGGCCCACATAGTAAAGACCATCGCGGCATAGAGCACTGCATGCCAGGTCCTGCCGGAGATGATCGCATTGATCGCGAAGCCTGCCAGCAGTGGATAGAGGAGATACATGACATTCTCCGCCACCACCAGTAGCAGCGTGAGGAACAGCTTGCGGCTATGGCGACGGCCAAGCATTTTTAATGTCAGAATAGCGCTGCGGGGAGCCGCAACAGGAAGGATAGTTTTTGAGGAATGCATAGTTTCTGTTTCTGATATAGTTATTATTGAGCGGTCGCTCAAGTACAAAAAGCAGTCTATTTGAGCAACCGCTCAAAGTCAATGTAGCCATTATCGGGAGAATAATGAAAGAGTCAGCTGAAGCATTGAGAACCAGGATACTGGATGCGGCGATAGTCCTGTTTATTGAAAAAGGGATTGAAAAAGTGACTACCCGGGAGCTCACCGAATCAATGGGTATCTCACGCAGTCATATCTACCACTATTTCAGTAACTGGCAGACACTCTGCCTGGCGGCGCTGGAGCGCTTCATGCAGGTGGATTTTGAAACGTTTGCTGACTCCCTGAAAATGCTCACACCCCGCCAGCGGCTGGCAACGCTTATCGAAAGCCATCTGCCGAGCGCACCGGATGCAACCTGGCAACTCTATGCGTCGTTCTGGCAGACGGCTGCACATAACGAAGCCTATGCGGCGCTGGCCGATGAGATGACGGATGCCTGGCAGGGTTTGATGGAAGCGATTATTCGTGACGGCGTCACGGATGGGACATTGCAGTGCAGTAACGTGCCCCGTACCGCCAGACAGATCAGCGCCATGCTCAACGGCTATGCCGACCTGCTGACCATCAATCCTTCTGAAAAAAAAGCACGCGAAGCACTGGCAGACTTAAATCAATTTATTGATGCTGTCCTGTCATAAACCCGATTAACCGGTTTATTAGCGAGACGGCACCGACCAGATATTAATTAAATGTTAATAAAAGGTTTATTATTTTAATTAGTCGGCGGTTTATTGCTGCTATAAATGCAGCTTCCGCAGTCAAACAGACTTATACCTTTTCTGTCTGATAATGCCTCTTTTTGATAGCGTTTTTACCCGGAAACAGCTGTTTACACAGATTATTATCATTGACTTAGCGCAACCGGAGTCAGGTAAGCTGGTGTTTTTACGCCAGTTATTGGAAAGCAGCTAACGAAGCGGCAAGAATAGATGCGCTCAGAACCCCACCAAATTATTGATTCCTATAGTAAAGAATCCGATATCTGATGATGAAATTAAACATTGAGTCGGACCTTAAAAACACCTATATTGGCCGCGCTTTTACATAGCCACCCATTTTAATTCATTTATTCAACTGTGACGCTACGCCCGTCCCGGTTGTAGGAGAGATATGATGACGGATAAAGTCCGTATTGATAGTTTGAATGCACAGAACGCAAACGCTACCAACGAAACGTATTTAGCCCGTCAGGCTGAATTTGAATCAAACGTTCGCAGTTATCCTCGTAAATTGCCATTCGCAATTGCGAAAGCTCAGGGTGTCTGGATTACAGATGTCGAGAATAATCAGTATCTCGACTGTCTTGCAGGTGCAGGAACGCTGGCGCTGGGACATAACCATCCCGATGTTTTGCAGAGCATTCAACATGTCATTACCAGCGGCTTGCCGTTACATACTCTTGATTTAACTACGCCTTTAAAAGATGAGTTCTCTGAGTACCTGCTCTCCTTATTACCGGGCCAGGGCAAAGAGTACTGCCTGCAGTTTACTGGCCCGTCCGGCGCAGATGCCGTTGAAGCGGCGCTGAAACTGGCGAAAAAGCACACCGGTCGTTCCGGCATTATCAGCTTCTCCGGTGCCTATCACGGTATGACCCACGGCGCGCTGTCGGTCACCGGCAACCTGTCTCCGAAAGAAGCCGTTGATGGCATGATGCCGGAAGTGCAGTTCATGCCTTATCCGCACCTTTACCGCTGCCCGCTGGGCATTGGTGGTGAAGCGGGCGTAAAAGCACTGACTTACTACTTCGAAAACCTGATTAATGACGTTGAAAGCGGCGTTCGCAAACCCGCTGCCGTCATTCTGGAAGCGGTTCAGGGTGAAGGCGGTGTTAACCCGGCGCCAGCGGAATGGCTGCAGCGTATCCGCAAAGTCACCAAAGAGCATGGCATTCTGCTGATCATTGACGAAGTCCAGGCGGGTATTGCCCGTACCGGTAAATTCTTCGCCTTTGAACACGCGGGTATTGAGCCAGACATCATTGTGATGTCCAAAGCGGTCGGTGGTGGTCTGCCACTGGCGGTACTCGGCATTAAGAAAGAGTTCGATGCCTGGTCACCAGGTCACCACACCGGCACCTTCCGTGGTAACCAGCTGGCAATGGCCACCGGCCTGACTACCCTGAAACTGCTGAAAGATAATAACATCGCTGACAAAGTCGCGGCACAGGGCGAATGGCTGAAAGGCAAACTGGGCGAGCTGCAGCAGCGCTATCCGGTCATCGGCAATGTGCGCGGTCTGGGTCTGATGATCGGCATTGAGCTGGTGAAACCCGACGAGCCTGCTGACCACATGGGCAGCTTCCCGGCAGACGGCGAGCTTTCTGCGCTGGTTCAGAAGAAATGCTTCGAGAACGGCCTGATTCTGGAGCGTGGCGGACGTCACGGCAGCGTATTACGTCTGCTGCCTTCCCTGCTGATCACGGATGCAGAACTTGACGTGTTCATGGATAAATTTGAAAACGCCCTGCTGTCAGCTGGCGTGAAACCAGTTTGAGTGGAGTGAATGCAATGTCCCGGTTAAACCCGATTCTGGCGGCCTCAGTACAGAGTACTGAGGCCTACCAGCAGGCGATTGCCCAGAGTAGCGCGGCTGTCGTTAAGTGGCTGGAACAACCTGAGATGTATCAGGGAAAAACCGTCGCAGAGCTGCGCGAGCGCATCACGCTGGACTTCAATCCTCAGGGCCTGGGCAACCAGGCCGCGATTGAACGCGCCATTGAGTACTTCCTCAAAGATAGCCTGTCGGTGCATCACCCGCAGTGTGTGGCGCACCTGCACTGTCCGAGCCTGGTTATCAGCCAGGCGGCGGAAGTGCTGATCAACGCCACCAACCAGAGCATGGATTCATGGGATCAGGCACCGTCTGCCACCCTGATTGAAATGAAGCTGATTGAGTGGCTGCGCACCCAGGTGGGTTATCAGCCTGGCGACGCGGGTGTCTTCACCAGCGGCGGTACACAGAGCAATCTGATGGGGCTGATGCTGGCACGTGATGCCTGGTTTGCCCGCCAGGGACATTCGGTACAGCAGGATGGCTTAACCGGCGACCTGAAGAAGATTAAAGTCTTCTGCTCAGAAAACGCACACTTCTCCGTACAGAAGAACATGGCGCTGCTGGGTCTGGGTTATCTGTCCGTCACGCAGGTAAAATGTGACCGCTTTGCCCGCATGGACATGGATGACCTGCGCCACAAGCTGGCCGCATCCAAAGCCAACGGCGAAAACATTCTGGCGATTGTTGCCACAGCCGGCACCACCGATGCGGGTGCGATCGATCCACTGCGTGAGATCGCGGCGCTGGCGGCGGAAGAGAACATCTGGGTGCACGTCGATGCGGCCTGGGGTGGCGCACTGCTGCTCTCAGAAAAATATCGCGATTATCTGGATGGCATTGAGCTGGTCGACTCCATCACCCTGGACTTCCACAAGCAGTTCTTCCAGACCATCAGTTGTGGCGCTTTCCTGCTGAAGGAAGCACGTCATTATGAGCTGATGCGCTACCAGGCGGCCTACCTGAACTCTGAGTTCGATGAAGCGCAGGGCGTGCCGAATCTGGTGTCCAAATCGCTGCAGACCACCCGCCGTTTTGATGCACTGAAACTGTGGATGGGCCTGGAAGCGCTGGGTCAGAAGCAGTATGCCGAAATCATCGATCACGGTGTGACGCTGGCGCAGCAGGTTGCTCAGTACGTTGATGAACAACCTGCGCTGGAGCTGGTGATGAAACCGCAACTGGCCAGCGTGCTGTTCCGCTATCGTCCGGCGCATCTGGCGCACTTCAGCAGTGCGGATATCGCCCTGTTGAACCAGCGTATCGGTGATGCTCTGCTGGAGTCAGGCCGCGCTAACGTTGGCGTGACCGAGCACGATGGCGTGACCTGCCTGAAAATGACGCTGCTGAACCCGACAGTGACGCTGGATGATATCAAAGTGTTGCTGACACTGGTGGAAACCACGGCACAAAAGCTGGTGTAATTTCCCCGCAACCCGCAGTCCGTCGCATCAAACAAAACCAGCCGTCAGGCTGGTTTTTTCGTTCAGGCAGCTCTGTTTTCCAGTCCCAGCTTTTCAGCCAGCCGATGCACGGCAGAAGCCAAAAGGTACTCCTCTGCGATCTCCGAAAATTCCGACCAATGCTGGCTCAGAAACCAGGCCACGACTTCGCTTTCCTCTTGTGACAATTCCATATCGTCTCCCGTTAGAATCAGGAAAGTATGGTTGGCGATATATATCGGGACATCAAGCGCGTATTGCCGGATGAGCGACAGAATCGGGTCCCATTTGACCCAACATACAGCCAGGCACTGATGCAGACCTGGACGATTGCCAGATGCCCTGCCCCTGGTCTGTCTCAGCGCGCGGGTGGCTCATCCAGCATCCGCAGATGGTCATCTTTATTGAGCGTCATCAGAGCCACAATACTTACCAGTGCTGTCGCCATCACATACCAGGCGGGAATATCGGGGTTACCCGTCTCCTTAATCAGTCCGGTGATGATTAATCCTGCGCAGCCGGAAAACACCGCATTGGAGAGTGAATAGGCCAGCCCAAGCCCGGTATAGCGCACCCGCGTCGGAAACATTTCGGACAGCATCGCGGGTCCTGGCCCGGCGAGCAATCCGACTACCCCGCCCGCGATAAACACCACCAGCGCTTTTAGCAGCAATCCGGCGCTCTCTGACTGCAACACGTTTAACAGCGGCAGAGAAAGCACCAGCAGCAGTACCGCCGCCGAGACCATGACTGCCCGACGCCCAATCCTGTCGCTCAGCATTCCGGCCGGAATAATCGTGGCGGCAAAGCCGAGGTTGGATATCACCGCAATCAGCAGCGCCTGGTTAAAGCCAGTCTGCAGCGATGCCTGCAGATAAGTCGGCATGATCACCAGCCAGGTATAGCCCGCCGCCGACCACACCATCAGCCGGCAGATACCCAGCAGAATCGTTTTCAGTGTGTCACCCAGGCTGGCGTCGATTTTTGCTACAGGTTGCGCCTGCTGCTGAATAAATGCCGGCGTCTCCTCCATCTGTACCCGCAGCCAGAGCGCCAGAACGCCCAGTGGCAGCGCGACAAAGAACGGAATGCGCCAGCCCCAGCTCAGCATCTGCTCCGGCGTCAGCAGCACCGAGAGCAGCGCGACAATGCCCGCGCCTGCCAGCAAACCCAGCGCCACGGTAAAGGATTGCCATGCGCCATACAGACCCCGCTTACCGCGCGGCGCAAACTCGGTCATCAGTGAAACTGCCCCGCCATACTCGCCACCCGCGAATAGCCCCTGCAGGATGCGCAGACCGGTCACGATCAGCGGCGCCAGGATACCCAACCGGGCGTAGGTGGGAACCAGACCAATAGCCGCCGTCGCCAGCGTCATCATGATCAACACAAAGATCAGTACAGGTTTGCGCCCGATGTGGTCGCCCATACGGCCAAAGATGATCGCACCCAGCGGACGGAAGAAAAAAGCGATGGCGAATGAGGCATAGGTCAGCAGCAGCCCGGTCAGCGCGGATTCCCCTTCCAGCCGGAAGAAGTTCTGCGCAATAACGGTAGCCAGAAAGCCATAAACCGCGAACTCATACCATTCAATGAAATTTCCTACCGAACCGGCAAGCAGCGCACGTTCACGGCTGGCAGAGCTGAGCAGATTTCCAACGGGTCCGGACATGAGCGACGTTCCTTTCTAGAGCATCATCAGTTGCTTATGATTAGCACAATCACTGCATGCCTGCGCGCTCTTCTGCCCGTCACGTTAACCCGAACACATAAAAGCAGCGATGATGCGCCGCGGGTGAGCTTTTTCACCTTCAGTCCTTGCACAACCGCTTTACGATTGTCAGGATGTGCGGCATTGACTGAATCAGGCGGATAGACGATGAACGCACACACCTCAAAAGATCCTCTGCATGGCGTAACGCTGGAGATGCAGATTAACAGTTTAGTCGCGCAGTATGGCTGGGAGGAGCTGGGAAAACGGATCAACATTAACTGCTTTAAAAGCGATCCCAGCGTTAAATCGAGCCTGAAGTTTTTACGTCGTACCCCCTGGGCGCGGGCTGAAGTCGAAGCGCTTTATCTCGACTCGTTAAGTGCGCAACCGGCAGCGCGTGAAGAACCGTCAGACGCGGATCAGGCCCCTGCTGAAGATCCCTGGGGAAACTGGCGCGACAAAACGCCGGAGTAATACCGATCAGGCGGCAATAAAAAAGCCCGCACAGGTTAACCTGTGCGGGCTTTTTTTACGTCAGGTCGCTGTTACAGCGCCATATCGTGTTTCGCTGAAGGCGCAGCCTTCTCAGGCTGTGCGGCCGGCGCATCTGTGGTTTTGCCTTCCATGTTGATCACGGGCGGCGTGGTCAGTTGCAGAGTCTGAGCGGTCTCATTCCAGACCTGCTGCAGCAACGGCACGTTGTCATTCAGTTTCTGACCGTAACCTGGGATCATCTTGTGGATCTTCGCCTGCCATTCCGGTGACTTGAACTCTTCCGGGAACAGTTTCTGCATCACGCTCAGGGAGATAGGCGCTGCGGTTGAGGCACCAGGAGATGCACCCAACAGTGCCGCCACGGTTTTCTGCTGATCGGTCACAATTTCTGTACCCAGCTTCAGCACGCCACCTTTATCAGCATCTTTCTTGATGATCTGCACACGCTGACCGGCCTGAATCAGTTTCCAGTCCTCTTTCTTCGCGTCCGGATAGTATTCCTGCAGTGCTTTAAAGCGATCTTCATCACTCAGCATGACCTGTCCGATCAGGTATTTCACCAGGTCGAAGTTATCCATACCCACATCGGTCATCGGCACGATGTTATGAGTCGTGGTAGTGCTCAGCAGATCAAACAGCGAACCGTTTTTCAGGAACTTGGTGGAGAAGGTCGCAAACGGTCCAAACAGCACGACGCGTTTGCCGTCCAGATAACGGGTATCCAGATGCGGAACCGACATCGGCGGTGCACCGGTTGACGCCTGACCATAGACTTTCGCCAGGTGACGATCGGCAATCGCCTTGTTTTCAGTCACCAGGAATGATCCGCCTACCGGGAAGCCCGCATAGTTATCCGCTTCCGGGATACCGGTCTTCTGCAGTAATTTCAGCGCACCACCACCCGCACCGATAAAGACATATTTCGCGTCAACAGCACGTTCGTTGCCGTTTTTAGCGTCTTTAATGGTGACGTGCCAGGAGTTGTCGCCGTTACGTTTGAAGTCGGTAACTTCAGAAGAGGTTTCAAGACGGAAGTTATCGTTCTTTTTCAGGCTGCCGATCAACTGACGGGTAATTTCACCATAGTTAACATCGGTGCCAACTGGCGTCCAGGTTGCGGCCACTTTCTGCTGTGGATCGCGACCTTCCATGACCAGTGGTGCCCACTGCTCGATCTGCTTGTGATCGGTAGAGAACTTCATGCCCTGGAACAGCGCCGTTTTCTGCAACGCCGCATAGCGTTTGGTCAGGAAGTCGACGTTGTCGCCCCAGACGAAGCTCATGTGTGGCGTTGAGTTAATGAAAGAGCGCGGATCGTGCATTACGCCCTCTTTAACCTGTGAGCTCCAGAACTGGCGAGAAATCATGAACGCTTCGTTAATTTCCAGCGCTTTAGAGACGTCGATAGAACCGTCTTTACGCTCAGGCGTATAGTTCAGTTCCATGTTGGCAGAGTGACCTGTACCGGCATTGTTCCAGCCGTTAGAGGATTCCAGTGCCACGCCATCCAGCTTCTCAACCATGATCTGTTTCCAGCCAGGCTGCAGCTCTTCCAGCATGGTGCCCATTGAGGCGCTCATAATGCCGCCGCCAATTAACAGGACGTCAGTTTTTTCTGGTGAGGTTTCAGCGTGAAGGGCTGAAGAAACTAACAAGGCCGCGAGGGAAAGAGTGGGAATAACTTTCTTTGAATTCATCATTTTAATCTACAGCTCAGACGGTACTGGTTAAAAAAAGTCCTCAAAGTTTAAAATAATGTTATTTGTGAGTTAATGTGAAAATAGTTATAAAATTAAAAATAGCAATTTAGCCTTATTTTAATTACAAAAGGCTTACTGAATTGCTCACATATTTTAACCACACATTAAGGGTGTCCTTTGAATTATACAATCCCCTAACACAAATATTGTTTGAGTGCGACTGCCCACGCGCAGGCCGCTAAAACTGTACTGATGCGGTGAGTTAGCGTATGTTTCCTGGCGATCTCCCATCCGTGCTGGACATTCATGAAAAGCCAAACACAGAATCGATATGCCGTGCCGAAACGACCAATGAAACTCAGTACTCTGACCACCCTGATGATGACCGCCGTTATCATCACGGTATTGGTCGCTGTCCATGTGCTCTATTTCGTTCAGATTGATAACTTTGCTCAGTCGCATCTCAAAGACAAGGCGATGGCAGTGGCTCGCACGCTGGCAGACACGCCTGAAGTTCAGCGTGGTTTGTTGTTGCCGGACGGCAGCAGTCAGATTCAGCCGCTGGCTGAAGCGGCCCGCAAGCGTAACGGTCTCCTGTTCGTGGTGGTCACGGATATGCAGGGTATTCGCTTTTCACATCCCAATGCGGCGGTGATTGGCAAACACTTTGTCGGCAATGATATCTATCCCACGCTGGACGGACGGGAAAATGTCGCCGTCAATCATGGCGTACTGGTGGAGGCACTGCGGGTATTTACGCCCGTTTATAACGCACAGCATCAGCAGATTGGCGTCGTGGCGATCGGCATCGCACTGAATGATGTGGCGGCCCAGATTGCTAAAAGCCGCTGGAATATCGTCTGGACAGTCCTGTTTGGTGGTCTGGCAGGCCTGCTGGGTATGCTTATTCTGGTCAGGCGACTAAAAACCATCTTACTGGGGCTGGAGCCGCACGAAATTTCCAGCCTGTTTGAGCAGCGTCAGGCCATTCTGAATTCAATTAAAGAGGGTGTGATTGCAGTAGACGATCAGTCGCGCGTCAGCCTGATCAACCACGCGGCTCAGCAGTTGTTACATGAGACGACCCGCAAGATGCCGTCAAGCGGCGATTTGATTGCAGAAGAGAGTGTGATGCATCGTCATCAGCAGGATGCACTGCATGCAGGTAAAGCCTGGTACGACCAGGAGTTGACGCTCGGTAACCGGATCCTGATCAGCAACACCGTGCCTGTTCGCAGTCGCGACCGCATAATTGGCGCGGTGACTACCTTCAGGGACAAGACGGAGATTAGCCAGCTGATGCAGCGGCTGGACGGCATGGTAAACTATGTGGATGCATTACGTGAGCGGTCCCATGAGTTCATGAACAAGCTGCATGTGATTCTGGGCCTGCTGCACATGAAAAATTATGCGCAGATGGAAGAGTACATCCTGAAAACGGCTAACGCCTATCAGACTGAAATCGGTTCACTGCTGCAAAAGATTAAGTCGCCGATCATTGCCGGCTTCCTGCTCAGTAAAATCAACCGGGTGACCGATGAAGGTCATCAGCTGATTATTGATGAAGCGAGTTTTCTGCCTGACTGCGGCAGCGAGGAGCAGAACGCGGTTCTGATTACCGTACTGGGCAATTTAATTGAAAACTCGCTCGAGGCGCTGGACCCGGAAACTGAAGGGGAAATTCACCTCATGCTGCACTATCAGAACGGCTGGCTGGCCTGCGAAGTGAGTGATGATGGGCCGGGCATTGACGGCAACCAGCTCAGCACCATTTTTGAGCGCGGTGTTTCATCAAAAGGCGACGATCGTGGTGTCGGATTATTTCTGGTGAAGCAGCAGACCGAAAGCCTGGGCGGCAACGTCAGTGTCGAATCGGAACCGGGTGTATTTACCCAATTCTTGGTACAACTTCCGTGGGAGAGAGGAATGATTACCCAATGATCAATGTGTTAGTTGTCGACGATGATGCGATGGTAGCCGAACTTAATCGCTGCTATATCGGGCAGATCCCAGGCTTCATGTGCTGTGGCACCGCCTCAACCTTACAGCAGGCAAAAGAGCGGCTGGCTCAGGAGGAGCCACAGGTTGATTTAATTCTGCTGGATATTTATATGCAGCAGGAAAACGGCCTCGACCTGCTCCCGGAACTGCGCAGTGCCGGACGTCCGGTCGATGTGATTATCATCTCGTCAGCCGCCGATGCCGCCACCATCAAAACCTCGCTCAACTATGGCGTAGTGGATTATCTGATCAAGCCGTTTCAGTTTGCCCGCTTTGAAGAGGCGCTGACCGGCTGGCGACAGAAAAAATCGCTGATGGATAACCACCAGTTCTATCAGCAGTCGGACGTTGATCAGCTGTTGCATGGAAATCCGCCAGGCGCCAGCGAGCAGAAACGCCTGCCGAAAGGATTAACGCCGCAGACGCTGCGCACCCTCTGTCTGTGGATCGATTCGCATCCTGGCACCGAGTTCTCTACCGATGAGCTGGCAACGGAAGTGAATATCTCTCGCGTCTCCTGCCGCAAATACCTGATTTGGCTGGCGCAGATTAATATTCTGTTCACCAGTATTCACTATGGTGTCACGGGCCGTCCGGTTTACCGCTACCGCCTGCAGCCGGAGTATCACACCTTACTCAAACAGTACTGTCAGTGAACCAGCCGGTACCCGGTGTCCAGTAACTGAAACGAAAAGTGACGTTGTGACGAGCAGATGATCTGCCTGTCACGGGTCACAAAGATCGCTTCAATGCCCGGTTTATCTGCCAGGCAGGCCATGCCCTTTTCGACACCTAAGCCATAGAGCAGTGTCGTGTAGATGTCACCATCCAGTGATCGATCAGAGATCACCGTGACGCTCATCAGCTCGGTATCCAGTGGATATCCGCTGTGCGGATTGAGGATGTGGTGATAACAGATGCCATCCAGCTCGAAATAGCGCTCATAGACACCCGACGTCACCACCGAGCGGTTGTTCACGCCAATCACGCCAATCAGCTCATCGGCCTCACCAAAAGGTTTTTTCAGGCCAATTGCCCAGCCCGCCTCTTCGGGCGGCGCGCCCACCGTCTGCACGTTCCCGCCCAGATTAATCAGCGCACTGCTAACCTGCTGCTGGCGCAAAAACGCCTGTACTACGTCGGCAATATAGCCCTTGGCGATGGCGCCCAGATCAATCTCCATTCCCGGCCGGGCCAGCATGACACTGCGACTTGTGGCATCAAGGATGACGTCATGGGGATTCGTCAGCGCCATGCGCATCTGAAGGTCGGTTTCTGACGGGACGCTGTGTCCCTGAAAACCGATTTTCCAGCACTTCACCAGCGGCCCGATAGCAAGATTAAACAGGCTGTCCGGCAGCAGGCTGACGGCATGTGCGCAGGCGATCAAATCAAAGACTGGCTGGCTGACGACCACAGGATGCTGACCGGCCGCGTGATTAACGGCCATCACTTCAGACGCCGCGCGATTCACCGTGAAAAGGTTCTCCTGCTGTTTGATCAGGCGGAAAACCTGAGCGGCCAGCGTCTGGTTGTCTTCGAAGAGCTTCAGCAGAATGGGCGAACCCATTAAAACAGCGGAGTAAGCATAGACACGCGCATCAGTTAACATAGGCGACTCTGCTTTGAATAGGAAAAGACCGGCACCCGCAGGTGCGGATGCCGGAGACTGCCGTTAACGTCGGGCGTAAGCGGCGGCGTTACCACCCGCCAGAATACCGAAGATGATGATATCTGCCACGGCGTTACCGCCGATACGGTTCGCGCCGTGGATGCCGCCAACCACTTCACCACACGCCCAGGCACCGTTGATCACCTGCTTCTGGCTGTCCAGCACCGCTGTAGTGGTGTCGATAGTGACGCCGCCCATGGTGTGGTGGACGCCCGGAGCAACACGAATCGCGTAGAACGGCGCTTCACTCAGCGGATGACGCAGCGCGGTCTGACGACCAAAGTCTTCATCCTTCTGCATAATGACGAAGTTGTTGTAACGGGCCAGCGTTGCTTCCAGGGTGTGATGCTCACTCATGTTGAGTTTCACCGCCAGTTCCGCCACGGTTGGCGCACTGATGACAAAGCCTTTGGCGATGTATTCATCAGCCGCTTTGTTGTTCATGCGCACCTGCTCGTCAAATACAATCCAGGCACTCTTTTCTGGCAGCGCGATAATCTGAGCGGAGACTTTGTCGCGGGTTTCCATTTCGTTGTAGAAACGCTTGCCCGCCTGACTGACCAGGATGGCGCCGCCGCCGCGAATGGATTCGGAGACCAGATAAGAGGTGGTCTGCTCAACCGTTGGGTGAATCTGGATTTCGCCCATATCCACGGTGCCGGCACCAATTTTTTCCAGCATCGCAATACCGCTGCCGGTGGCGCCTTTGTGGTTGGTCGTCACGAAGCCATCGAGTTCAGGACGGTATTTCACCACCAGCTCACGGTTAGCACTGAATCCTCCGGTCGCCACAATCACGCTTTTGGCGTTCAGGATACGGCTGTCGTTGTACTCATCAACCACTTTCACGCCCGCGACTGCCCCATTCTCATAGAGGATCTCGGCGACGGAGGTTTCCAGCAGGACTTCAATGTTGCGGCTGTTGATATTTTTTACCAGGCCGCTAATCAGGAACCCACCCACCGCTGAGCGGTCAGCCGGACGGTGCGTACGGTCGATGCTCATCCCGCCGGTAATAGTGATGTCGTTAAGCTCAATGCCTTTATCCGCCAGCCACTCAATTGCTTCAGGTGCCAGGTCAACAAACTCACGCAACAGCACCGGATTGTTTTTGAACTGACCGCCTTTCAGCGTCTCTTCATAGAACAACTCTTTGCTGTCTTCAATGCCTTTGAGTTTCTGGAAGCGGGTTTCAGCGGCGTTCATGCCTACTGACGCTTTAATCGTGTTGCCGCCAATGGTCGGCATCTTCTCGATGATCACCACGCGTGCGCCTTCATCGTGCGCCTGAATCGCCGCCGCCAGACCGGCACCGCCGCTACCCACAATCACCACATCATAATTCTGTGGTGCGTTAGGGTTACCGCCTTCCTCGATCACGTGTTCCTTACTGGAGGTGGTCATCGCGCGTGAAACCGCTTTTTTAAGCGCCTCACTCTGAGTGGTTGCACCGGTAATCGCATCAACGTGTGGGCTGTTCGCCACCAGAATGCGGCTACGCAGGCTTTCAAAGGTGGTGGTGAAGTCCACATCCAGCGTGTCATCCGGCACCAGCGAGATGTCGGTGATACGGTCGGTATCCAGCGTGACGTTGATTTTCAGCTTCAGCGCTTCGGCTTCAACTTTTTCCTGATAGACGCCCGCTTTGTATTTACGGCCTGATTCGCTGGTGTCGCGGATCATCGCATCGACCAGCGAGAAGCGCCACAGCGGTTCAGGGATCTGCAGCTCTTCGCGTTTGTTGCTGTCGATGTAGAGCTCAAGGTGTTCATTGTTGATGATGCGATCGGTCCAGTTCGGATAGGCGATACAGGCTTTACCAATCGCGACCAGATCGTAACCCTTCTCCAGCGCCAGCTCCGCATCCGCTTTGTTCACCACGCCGCCGACACCGATTACCGGCACTTTTGCCAGCTCAGGTGAGCGCATCGCGACGAATTTCTCAATCAGCGGCGTCGGGTCCTGAGTATCGACAATCGACGGACGCAGCAGCTGGCCGACAGAGAAGTGAACGTAATCGAGTCCACGCGCGGCCAGTTTTTCCAGCAGATAAAGCGTGTCATCAAAACGGATGCCGGGGACTTCGATCTCTTCCGGCGAGAAGCGATAGCCGATAATGAACGAGTTATGCGCGAAGCGCTCCGCCATCTTATGGGTGATTTCCAGCACTTCCAGCGGGAAACGCGCGCGGTTATCGCGGCTGCCGCCCCACTTGTCATCGCGCTGGTTAGAGTTGGGTGAATAGAACTGCTGAATCAGGTAAGTGTTGGCACCATGAATTTCGACACCGTCGAAACCGGCCTTGATGGCGCGGTTTACTGCGTCACCAAATTTGGTGATCATGGTATCGACCTCTTCAGCGCTCAGCGCGAGAGGCTGCGTTGCCCCTTCACGAGGCGCCGCGATGGCGCTGGGCGCAACCGGTGTTTTTCCGCCAATCAGTTCTGGCTCAACCATACGGCCGCCGTGATAGATCTGCAGAATGGCGGTTGAGCCTTCAGATTTAATTGCGTCCGCAATACGTTTGAGTCCGGGAATTTTATTGTCGCTGTCGATAGCAATGGCACCTGGAAATGCCGGGCCACGGTTATCAATAAAACAGCACTCTACAATCACCGTACCGATGCTACCCGCCCGGGCGCGATAGTACTCGACCAGCTCGCTGGTGACCGTGCCGTCGTAAAAACCGGTACAGGTGGTCATCGGAGCCATGACCAGCCGGTTTTTTAAAACAGCGCCATTGGGCAGGGTAAGTGGATTAAGAAGGGGAGTGAGAGATTTCATTGCGATAAACTCCAAAATTTAAAAAGTCTGGAAATTTTTAGCGGACGCAAATTATCGCTTAATTAAGTGGTCCGATGTCATAACGTTAATATACTCTTTTCTTTGCTTTCTTAAGCGATAACTTTACTTTTATAACTTTTAAACGATTTTTATTTTTTATTTGCCGGGAGAGTAAAACGAAGTTATATTAATTGTTAACTATCAGTTACCAAAAATCAACCATTCATTTACACAACAAATAAGTTAATTAAAATCATAGCGTTATGGAAAAAACATTTGCTTTACAGAGTCATTTTGTTGTTGATCAGCTTCACAGAGTCGTCAAATCCCTGACGCAGTAAAAATAAATTAATAATAAATGTTAAAAAACGGGAATAATGAATTAATTTCTTTGATCTGGATCAAAATTCTTATTTCTGGAAATCGCATTATATTTACATGGATTTAAAAGCGCTGCTCATTATCACAGCAGCAGATTAAAAAAAATCAGTGCATCGCGGTTTATTCACACTATTAAGAATATAAAAGAAAGTCATCAGTGAAGGTCCGGGGCGCAAATCGCATTCTTATTAACTTGCAGATAAAACACTATGAAAACACTCTCAGCTGTTACTGAACCCCCAAAAGCCGATCCTGTGGCGGCGGGTAAAAAGAAAGCTATCATGCTGGCGCTGCCGGTAATCGTTGCCGTACTGCTGTTGCTTGTTCCCACCCCAGCCGGACTCGAACCCTACGCCTGGCACTTTTTCGCCATTTTCGTGGGCGTGATTGTCGGGTTGATTTTTGAGCCTCTGCCAGGTGCCGTGATCGGTCTGACTGGCGTGGTGGTCATCGCGCTGTTCAGCCAGTTTCTGCTCTTCAGCCCGGCTGAACTGGCTAACCCGAAATTTAAAGTCGCCAGTGAGTCCTTTAAGTGGGCGGTCAGCGGTTTTGGCAACTCTACAGTCTGGCTCATCTTCGGTGCCTTTATGTTCGCCGCAGGTTATGACAAAACGCAGTTCGGGCGTCGCCTTGCGCTGATTCTGGTGAAATATCTGGGTCGCCGGAGCCTGACGCTGGGTTATGCCATCACCTTTGCTGACCTGTTACTCGCACCCTTTACACCGTCAAACACCGCGCGCAGTGGCGGAACGATTTACCCGATTATTGCTAACCTGCCGCCGCTGTATGGTTCTAAGCCTAATGACCCGAGCGCCCGTAAAATCGGCTCTTACCTGATGTGGGTCGCGATTACCGCAGCCTGTATCACCAGCTCAATGTTCCTCTCTGCACTGGCTCCTAACCTGCTGGCGCTGGCGCTGGTGAAAAGCATCATCGGTTTTGATATTTCATGGGGCATGTGGTTCCTGGCCTTCCTGCCACTGGGCTTGCTGCTGATTCTGACCATGCCGCTGCTGGCTTACTGGTTCTACCCACCTGAAGTCAAAATCAACGATGAAGTACCAAAATGGGCTATTGCTGAACTGGAAAAACTGGGCCGACTGACCCGCAATGAAATCCTGCTGCTGGTGTTTGTGGTCTGTGCCCTGCTGATGTGGATTTTCGCCACCTCGTGGATTGAGCCTGCGATGGCGGCGTTACTGGTTGTCGTGCTGATGCTGTGGACCGGCGTCCTGAACTGGAACGACATCACCAGTAATAAACCGGCCTGGAACACCTTTGCCTGGTTCGCGACCCTGGTTGCGCTGGCGGATGGCCTGGCCCGTGTCGGATTCATCACCTGGTTAGGTAAAGAGGGTGGCATGCTACTGCAGGGTTATGACCCGCAGGTTTCAGCCGTGGTGCTGTTGATCGCCTTCTTCCTGCTGCACTACCTCTTTGCCAGCACCACCGCGCACACTACCGCGCTGTTACCGGCCATGCTGACCATCGCAGCATCAATCCCAGGCATCAATATGCCCGTCTTCTGCCTGATGCTGTGTACCTCTCTGGGTGTGATGGGCATCATCACGCCATACGGCACTGGCCCAAGTCCGATTTACTACGGTAGCGGCTATCTGCCTACCAAAGATTACTGGCGTCTGGGTACTATCTTCGGTGCCATCTTCTTAGGTTCGATGATGCTGATTGCTTATCCGTGGATGGTGTGGATGTTCTGACGGATACAACATGCAGATCAACGCGTTATAAGATACCATTCCAGCACTTCCTCACCGCACCCACGGTGAGGAAGCATAATAAACGATTAATTCGCCTATGATGTTGTGCCCCGCAGCCTGCACGCGGAGGTTCAGCCGGTCATTAAGTGAGAAAAAATGTCGAACAAACCTTTTGTCTATCAGAACCCTTTTCCGCTGTCCCACGAAGATACTGAATACTATTTGCTGAGTCGCGAGCATGTCTCCGTCGCCGAGTTTGAGGGTCAGGAGATCCTGAAAGTTGACCCGCAGGCACTGACGCTGCTGAGTCAGCAGGCTTTCCACGACGCCTCTTTCATGCTGCGTCCGGCCCACCAGCAGCAGGTTGCCTCCATCCTTGATGACCCGGAAGCCAGCGACAATGACAAATATGTGGCTCTGCAGTTTTTAAGAAACTCTGAAATTGCTGCCAAAGGCGTGCTGCCTACCTGTCAGGATACCGGCACCGCGATCATCATGGGCAAAAAGGGCCAGCGCGTCTGGACCGGCGGTGGCGATGAAGCCGCGCTGTCACTGGGTATCTACAATACTTATATTGAAGATAACCTGCGCTATTCACAGAATGCCGCGCTGGATATGTATAAAGAGGTGAATACCGGCACTAACCTTCCTGCGCAGATCGACCTCTACAGCGTTGATGGCGATGAGTACAAGTTTCTCTGTATCGCTAAAGGCGGCGGCTCCGCCAACAAAACTTATCTCTATCAGGAAACCAAAGCGCTGCTGAGCCCAGGCAAACTGAAAAATTACCTGGTGGACAAAATGCGTACCCTCGGCACCGCTGCCTGCCCGCCATACCATATCGCGTTTGTTATCGGCGGCACCTCGGCAGAGAGCACACTGAAAACCGTGAAGCTCGCCTCAACGCACTACTACGATGGCTTACCGACCGAGGGCAACGAGCATGGTCAGGCATTTCGTGATGTGCAGCTCGAGCAGGAACTGCTGAAAGCAGCGCAGGACCTTGGCCTTGGTGCGCAGTTTGGTGGCAAGTACTTCGCCCACGACATCCGCGTGGTGCGTCTGCCGCGTCACGGCGCGTCCTGCCCGATCGGCATGGGCGTTTCCTGCTCGGCTGACCGCAATATCAAAGCGAAGATTAACCGCGAAGGTATCTGGATTGAGAAGCTGGAATCAAATCCAGGCCGTCTGATTCCGGAAGCGCTGCGTCAGCAGGGCGAAGGTGAAGTGTTGCAGGTGAATCTTAACCGTCCAATGGAAGAGATTCTGGCCCAGCTCTCCGCGTATCCGGTTTCTACCCGCCTTTCACTGACCGGCACCATTATCGTGGCGCGTGATATCGCACATGCCAAACTCAAAGAGCGCATCGATAATGGCGAAGGATTGCCGCAGTACATCAAAGATCACCCGGTCTATTACGCTGGTCCGGCTAAAACGCCTGAAGGTTATGCGTCCGGTTCACTCGGCCCGACGACAGCCGGACGCATGGATTCCTATGTGGACTTGCTGCAAGCCCACGGCGGCAGCAAAATCATGCTGGCAAAAGGTAACCGCAGTCAGCAGGTGACGGATGCCTGCCATAAACATGGCGGCTTTTACCTGGGCAGCATCGGTGGTCCGGCCGCGGTGCTGGCGCAGCAGAGCATCAAGAGTCTGGAATGCGTGGAGTATCCTGAGCTGGGAATGGAAGCGATCTGGAAAATCGAGGTGGAGAATTTCCCTGCCTTTATTCTGGTCGATGATAAAGGTAATGACTTCTTCCAGCACATTGAGCGTGCGCACTGCGCTAAATGCGTGAAGTAATACCTGCGTCAGCTAAGCAAAAAGCCCCCTGATTCGGGGCTTTTTTGTTGATTAAAGTAAGGGCTATTGGCTGTCAGAGAGTCTGCGCAGGGAGCACGGTCAGAGGAGGAAAGCATCCCTTACCAGGGACGGTGCGGACCGAGGGTGTCATGGATGACGGCTTTTGCGTCTTTCCGATCTGACCGCGTTCCCTGAGCAGGCTCGACCCAGCAACAACCCTATCTTTCTATCCCCGCTGCAACCGCTGCAACGCCACATCAATCTGCACATCACCCTGGGTGAGTTCAATTATCTGATATTTAATCGCCGGATTCTCAATCAACCCGACCAGCGTCGCCGCCACATCTTCACGCGGGATTTCCCCATACGGAATAGCGAGATCAGCATGCACCCGCCCTGTCCCGGCTTCATCGGTCAGCGTACCCGGCCGCAGGATCACCCACTCCAGCTTGCTCGCCACCAGCACGGCATCCGCCAGACGTTTCACCCGCATGTAATTCTCAAAACCCTCTGATGGCGTTTTACCACGGCCTGCATCCGGAAACGCCGAGACCAGCAGGAAGCGCGAGACACCCGCCTGCTCTGCTGCAGCTACCGCCAGCTTCAACCCTTCACCGTCAATGGCATTGGTTAACTCGATCCCGGCTCCGCCCGCACCCGCGGTGAAAACAACCACTTCGTGACCCGTCATTAAACCGGACAGTGCCGTCACGCTGAGTTGCTGAATATCACCCGCAACAGGCTTCGCGCCTGCGGCCTGAAGAGTTTCAGCCTGTTCCGGTTTACGGTGCAGCGCCGTGACCGCATGGTTTCTGCTGCTCAGTTGACGCGTCAGCTTTTGGCCAACCTTGCCCGCCGCCCCGATAATGAAACATGTTGTCATCGATCTGCTCCTCCATTCACTGATTCAGTGCCTGAGTATAGTCTCTGCCAGAAACGAAACAGGCGCCTGATGCGGCGCCTGCTGGGTTAGTCCGGAATCACTTTTTCCGCTTTCAGCTTATCAAACAGCTGAGTAAAGGAGTCGAGCGTGCTGCGATAGCCGGTAAAGCCCGCTTTGCGGCTCTTACTCATATCAGTAAAAGCTTCCATCGGACGGCCCAGGTCTGCATCGGTGTGCCACCATGAAGCCAGCTTAGTCACATCTGCCTCACGCAACTGATTCTGCTCTGCAATCGCCTGCCATGCACTGGCGGCTTCCTGCATACGATTTTCCAGCGGCATCATCTGCGCCGGGTACTCCGCAGCTTCAATACCGAAATAGTCTGCCAGTTTTGGCCACATCCAGTTCCAGCGGAAGACGTCGCCGTTTACGGCATTGAAATCCTCATTTGCGCCATTTGGTGAAGTGGCAGCCCAGTGCAGCTGCTCAGCCAGCAGGCCCGCATCGGTCATATCCACAATACCGCTCCACTGCTCAGGCGAGCCTGGGAAGATAAAGGGCCAGCCCTTCTCTTTGCACAACGTCGCGTAAACCGCCAGCGTCTGCCCCATATTCATCGCGTTACCTACGGCATGACCGATGATGGTATGCGGACGGTGAACGCTCCAGCGATAGTCATACTTCTCAGCGCCCGCGAACACTTCATCTTCCTGCGCGTAATAGAAGTTATCGACTGGCTGACGACCCTGCTCTTCGCGGAACGGCGTCACCGGCACCGCCCCTTTGCCGTAAGCTTCAAACGGACCCAGATAATGCTTCAGTCCGGTGACCAGTGCCACGTGTGAACCCTTCAGGCGATCGCCGAGTGCTTCAATCACATTGCGCACCATGCCGCCATTAACGCGGATGTTCTCTTTCTCATTTTCCTGACGCGCCCAGACGCTGAAGAAAAGCGCATCCGGTTTTACCTCTTTCAGTGCGTCACGAACGGCGTCAGCGTCGGTCAGATCGGCTGTCAGACTGGCTGCGCCTTCAGGAACCGCACCGCGTCCGCGTGAAAGACCGGTGACCTGCCAGCCTTCTGTTTGTAATTTCTCTGCCAGTGCGCGACCAATGACACCGCTGATGCCAACAATCAAAGCGTGCTTTTTCATTTGATTTCTCCTCGTTTTGCGTAATTCTAAGCCTAATAGAGAATTCAGTTCTTATCTCTGGCATTTATTCACAGCATTCTTAACCTGAGTTCATCAATCAATGCACGATCATCGCCTCAAAGATATTCTGCCGTTTGTTGCCAGCGTCGAGTGCGGCAGCTTTACCGCCGCGGCTGAGCGGCTGCATGTGACCGGTTCGGCAGTCAGTAAAAGCGTCAGCCGCCTGGAGACGCGACTGGGCTCGCGGCTGCTGGAACGCACCACGCGAAGCCTGCACCTCACCGACGCGGGCAGCGCCTATTATCAGACCTGCCTGCGCATCCTGGAGGATCTGGCCGAAGCCGAGGCAGTGCTGGCGGCGCAGCGCATCATTCCGTCCGGTCGTCTGCGTCTGGCGGTGCCCACGACCTATGGCCGTCTCAACGTCATGCCGCTCTTGATGCCATTTTGCCAGCAGCACCCGGAACTGGCGCTGAGCCTGAGTTTGTCCGATCGCTTTGTGGACCTGTTTGAGGAAGGCGTGGATGTGGCAGTACGGATCGGCGGTGCGCCTGACCTCCCTGCGTCCCTGGGATGGCGCAATATGGGCCGCGAGCAGATGCAGTTCTGTGCCTCTCCTGCTTATCTGGACCGTGAAGGTCGTCCGGAGAATGAGGCGGCGCTGCTGAATCATCCCGCCATCCTTTATGAGCGCGTGGATGGCTCGACCAAACCCTGGCTGTTCACCACTGAAGATGGTCAGCCACACTGGCGCGAGGTGCCGTTCAGGCTGGCAGTGGGCGACGTTGATGCGCAACTGCAGGCGGTCATCGCCGGACTGGGTGTGGCCCAGATGCCTTCATGGCTGATTCAGCGCGCCGTGGCAGCCGGCGAACTGGAGATTATCCTGCCGCAGTTACAACCTGACGGGCTGACGCTGAGCGTGGTATGGCCACGGCGTAAACAGTTTCTGCCAAAAGTAGACGCGCTGTTATCCGCATTAAATGCACTCACCATCCGCTAACCTCAACATTCCCCTTTCTTCTGGTCAGGATATTTCATCCTGACCCTGATTCGTCACACTCTGCTTTCCCGAAATTATTCCCATTTCGCCCTGACAAAAACATCGCTTTTTTATTAACGTGAATATTAACCCTCTTTAATCTAACGATTTTTATTACGCCCTGATGGAATCTAATCAAAATAAAAAAGGCGAAAGGGTTGAGCTCACATAATGAAAACTAAGTTTCAAATATAATTTAACCCGAAATAAAAATATCAGTAGGGTGATGGCTTCTTCATGTTCTGACGTTTTGTCTTTGCCGTAATGACCAGGAGTATTCATGGAAAAAGAACTTTATATTTCGTCGAACCCGGCCTCCGGTCCCAATAGCGCCACCCGCACCGAGCCTTTTGTGAAGATTATTGCGTTGGTTGCCACTTTAGGTGGGTTGCTATTTGGTTATGACACCGGTGTGGTCTCGGGTGCGCTGCTATTTATGCGTGGCGATCTGCATCTCACACCGTTTACAACGGGACTGGTGACCAGCTCCCTGCTGTTTGGCGCGGCCTTCGGCGCACTGGCGGCCGGCCATCTGGCAGATGGCCTGGGCAGACGACGCATTATCATCGCACTGGCGCTGATTTTTGCTCTGGGTGCGGTGGGATCAGCCCTGGCACCGGACGTCACCTGGATGATCGCCTCGCGTCTGTTCCTGGGGTTTGCCGTGGGCGGCGCGGCAGCCACCGTGCCGGTCTACATCGCGGAAATCGCACCCGCTAACAAACGCGGCCAGCTGGTTACCCTGCAGGAGCTGATGATCGTCAGCGGTCAGTTGCTGGCTTACATCTCAAACGCCACATTTAACGACATCTGGGGCGGTGAAAACACCTGGCGCTGGATGCTGGCGTTATCGATTGTGCCCGCCGTTCTGCTCTGGATCGGCATGATATTTATGCCAGAAACCCCACGCTGGCACGTGATGAAAGGCCGCAGTCAGGCCGCCCGTGAGGTGCTGGAAAAGACCCGCGCCGCTGAAGATGTTGAGTGGGAACTGGAAGAGATTGAGGAAACCATCGAAGAGAACCGCCAGCGTGGCAAAGGCCGCCTGCGCGATCTTGCGACGCCCTGGCTGATGAAAATTTTCCTGCTGGGCGTGGGCATCGCCGCCATTCAGCAGCTGACCGGCGTCAATACCATCATGTATTACGCGCCGACCATGCTGACCGCTGCCGGACTGAGCAATGATGCGGCGCTGTTTGCCACCATCGCCAATGGCGTGATTTCGGTGGTGATGACGCTGGTCGGTATCTGGTTAATCGGCAAAGTGGGCCGTCGCCCTCTGGTGTTAATTGGACAGATGGGCTGCACCTGCTGCCTTTTCTTTATCGGGCTGGTCTGCTGGCTGATGCCGGAATACCTCAATGGCACCGTCAATCTGCTGCGGGCGTATCTGGTGCTGGCGGGCATGCTGATGTTTCTGTGCTTTCAGCAGGGCGCGTTATCACCGGTGACCTGGTTACTGCTGTCAGAAATCTTCCCCGCCCGAATGCGCGGCATCTGTATGGGCGGCGCGGTCTTCTCACTGTGGATCGCTAATTTTGCCATCTCTATGGCCTTCCCGCTGTTATTAGCCGCATTTGGTCTGGCTGGTGCCTTCTTCATATTCGCGGCCATCGGCATCGGCGGTTCTGTTTTTGTTGTGAAGTTTATTCCCGAAACCCGGGGAAGAAGTCTTGAGCAGGTCGAGCACTATTTCTATGCGCTTTATAACGGCAAAAAATAGTGCCTGCTGCGCAGTAAAAAAATAACGGCCCGCGTCATGACGCTGACGACCCGATTGCTATTAACACCGACACCCTACGTTCAAGGAAATTGTTATGAGCCTGAATATTCCCAACGCGCGCTTTTGCATCAACCGTAAAATAGCGCCCAGCCTCACCCTTCCGCAATTTTTTAACCTCGTCAGCCAGCTGGGTATTCATAATGTCGAGCTGCGTAATGATATGCCCAGCGGACGCGTTACCGACGATCTCAGCGGTGACGACGTCAGGGCCCTGGCGCGTGAGTCAGGTATTCGTATTGTCACTATCAATGCGCTCTATCCGTTTAACCAGCTGAATGAAGAGGTACTACAGCGCGCCCACCAGTTATTAAGCGATGCGCAGGCAGTTGGCGCGGAATCGCTGGTGCTCTGTCCGCTCAATGACGGTACGCCCATCAGCGCAGCCGATACCGTCGCTGCACTGAAAACCCTGGCACCGCTGTTCGCCGACGCAGGTATTCAGGGACTGGTAGAACCGCTGGGCTTTCCTCAGAGCTCACTACGTTCGGCAACTCAGGCGCAGACACTGATTCATGAAGCAGGCGTGCCGTTCAGATTACTGATCGATACCTTCCATCATCATCTGTTTGAGGATACGGAACAGACTTTTGAACAGGAGATCGATATCGGTCAGATCGGGCTGGTGCACCTCTCCGGCGTCACTGACCCACGCCCGGTCAGCCAGCTCACCGACGAAGAGCGCATCATGCTCAGCGCGGACGACCGCCTGCACAGTAAGCAACAGGTTGAGCGGCTGGAGAAGATGGGCTACAGCGGCCTTTACGCTTTTGAACCTTTCTCGTCGGTAATGAACAGCTGGCAGGAAGCGGACATCACCCGCGAAATACGCGACAGCATTCGTTTGTTAAATCACTCAGCTTAAAGGATTCATCATGACAATTAACATTGGTGTTATCGGCACCGGCGCAATCGGCCGCGAACATATCCGTCGTTGCAGCACAGTGTTACAGAATGCGCGCGTGGTGGCGCTCAACGACATCAACCGCGACAACTGCCAGCAGATTGTGAATGAGCTGACGCCGGAAGCACGCATTTATGACAATGCGCTGGATCTCATTAACGATCCGCTGGTGAATGCGGTGCTGGTCACCTCCTGGGGGCCGACACATGAAGCCTTTGTGCTGGCCTGTATCGAAGCGGGCAAAGCGGTGTTCTGCGAAAAACCGCTGGCTGTCACCGCTCAGGGCTGTATGAATATTGTTGAAGCGGAGATTCAGGCGGGACGGCAGCTGGTGCAGGTCGGCTTTATGCGCCCTTATGATAGCGGCTACCGTGCGCTAAAAGCGGTCATCGACAGCGGTAAGATTGGTGAACCGCTGATGCTGCATTGCGCACACCGTAATCCGGAAGTGGGTGACAGTTACACCACCGACATGGCAATCACCGATACGCTTATCCACGAACTCGATGTGCTGCGCTGGCTGCTGAATGATGACTACGCCAGCGTACAGGTGATCTTCCCACGCAAAACCCGCAAGGCATCGTCACATCTGCGCGATCCACAAATCGTGCTGCTGGAGACAGCCAAAGGCGCGCGTATTGATGTCGAAATCTTTGTGAACTGTGAATATGGCTACGACATTCAGTGTGAAGTGGTGGGTGAACGCGGCGTTGCCCGCCTGCCGGAGCCCGTTTCTGTGCAGACACGCAGCGCGGCAAAACTCTCGACTACCATTTTGACCGACTGGAAAAAACGCTTTATCGATGCCTATGACGTGGAGCTACAGGCGTTTATCAACAACGTCATCAGCGGTGAGATGACGGGTCCCTCGGCGTGGGATGGTTACGCGGCGGCAGTCGCGGCCGATGCCTGTGTCGCGGCACAAACCTCTGGCGAGATTGTGCCGGTTAAGATGTCGGTTAAACCGGCGTTTTATCGCTGATAAAAACAACGCATGGCGGAGTCCGCCGTGCGTTCATCTTTTCCCATAGTCAGCGCATGGTCACGCGCAGGTAAATCCGACGACAAAGCAGGCGTTGGCTGCTGGTTTATCATGGTGCTGTGATCACAATGGCCACGCGGCGGTTTTGCGCACGCCCTTGCGCGCTGTTGTTGCTGGTAACCGGAGCACTCATCCCCAATCCACGCGTAACAATATTTCCACGGGGTATCGACGCACCTTCCGCCCACTGTGCCGCTACGGCATTCGCTCTTTTCAACGACAGCTGCTGGTTATAATCGGGTTTGCCATAATTGTCAGTGTGCCCATCGATGCGCACATGCTCAATACCGGTCGATGCCAGGTTTTTCGCCATCCCCTGAATATTACTTTTGCTTGAGGGAGTCAGTTCTGATTCGTTAACACCAAACAGGATTTTATCGGATAATCCCAACCCCCAGCCTTCACTATTTCGGGTAAATCCAGCACTTGTCATCGCGGCGATTTGTGCCTCACTAAAATGCTCTTTAGACTGACAACCCACCAAAGCCAGAGTCAGGAGCATCAGGGAAATATTCTTTTTCATATTCACGTCTCGTTCACGCCTTCATTAAACTTTATTTTTTCGCTTATTCTTATACATATTCATATCAGCACGTTCGAGGATCGATTCAACCGTATCACCCTGTTGTGACCACGCATATCCGATGGTCATTGAGGTTTTTATCGGCAAACCTTCTGCAATACTGATTTCCTCGCTGATGGCATCATGAATATTCAGCATGAGTTGCTTCAATTGCTCATCACGGGTCCGGCTGCTCACCAGCATGGCAAATTCATCTCCGCCTAATCTGGCAACCAGATCCTGTTCAGATGCCTGTGATAAAAGGCGCGATCCTATCGCTTT